>OBLI01001199.1_pt1 | contig 25804 bp, 23 predicted proteins | sample 1519701 | NCBI WGS metagenome assembly OBLI01 (sample SAMEA3663005, study PRJEB22513) | pig gut metagenome | biome: pig gut; feature: pig-associated habitat; material: faeces | place: France | collected 2012
CGGCTGTGTTTATGGCTAGTGATGATAGTGGCGAGCTTAGTGAGCTTTATGTAGAGAGTTCTTTTGGCAAGAAGTTTAAGCCAGTTCCTTTTCATAAAGACGGATATTACGCTGTTTTGCTAGCTTGGCCTAGTGTGGAGAGTAGTTTTTCTGCCTCAGTAGTAGCCACTGACAAGGCTGGAAATACTAGCAAAACGCCAATAAGACTATATCTACAAAGCAAAAAATACAAAGAAAGCAAAATTGCTATCTCAAATGCCTTTATAGACGGCAAAATAACGGAACTTGCCAATGAATACGCAAAAGACGTTGATCAAATGGACGCTATTGCTAAGTTTAAGTTTGTAAATGAGACCTTGCGCAACGCAAATGAGGATATAATCGAGCAAATCACCAGCCAAATACGAGAGGATAAGCTTGGCGAGTTTAAAATCACGCCTTTTTATCCGCTAAAAAATGGAGCTGTGGTGGCTAGCTTTGGTGATCACCGCATTTTTAGCTTTGATGGGGCTGAGCTTAGTGAGAGTTATCATATGGGACTAGACTTTGCTAGCACAGCGATGGCTGGCATCGTAGCTAGCAATGGAGGAGAGGTAGTATTTGCCGATAAAAACGGCATTTATGGCAATAATATGATCATCTACCATGGTTTTGGACTTTATACACTTTATGGACATTGCACTACTATGGCACACGAGCAAAGCGAAATAGTGCCAAATGGGGCAAATATCGCAACTACTGGCACCACAGGACTTGCGCTTGGCGATCACTTGCACTTTGGTGTGGTGATTCAGGGCATTGAGGTTCGTCCTGAGGAGTGGATGGATAGAAAATGGATGAAAGAAAGTGTCTATGATATTTTAGAAAATTCTAAAAAAATTATAGATGGCAGCAAGTAATTTAAGCAAAATTTATAAAAATTTTGCTAAAATCGCACATTTTTTGAAGTAATTTCAAGGTTTTTACGATGATAAAGCAAAGAACAATAGCTAAAAAAGTAGAAAATATCGGCATTGGCTTACATAAAGGCGAACCTGTAAAATTAGTGTTAGAACCAGCTCTGGCAAATACTGGCATTGTTTTTTATCGCTCTGATATAGATGCTAGCTTTGAGGCAAAAGCTCTTAATATCAAAAACACGCAGCTAGCTACCGTGCTTGGGGACTTGGAGAGTGGCAGATTTATCTCTACAATAGAGCATTTGATGAGTGCGATTAGTGCTTATGGAATTGATAATATCAAAATCAGCGTGGATGCAAATGAAGTGCCTATAATGGACGGCTCGGCTCTTAGTTTTTGTATGATGTTAGATGAAGCTGGCATAAGCGAACTAGACGAGCCAAAACAAGTGCTAGTAGTAAAAAAAGAAGTTATCGTCAAAGATGGCGCAAAAATGGTAGCACTTCGCCCTAGCACCAGCCCTAAGTTTAGCTTTAGCATTGATTTTGCTCGCTCAGCAGCTATTGGCAAACAAAGCTTTAGCTTTGAGTTTAGCAAAAAAACTTACTTAGAGCACATCGCTCGTGCTCGCACTTTTGGCTTTTTAGATGATGTTAAAAAGCTAAATGCCATGGGACTAGCACTTGGTGGAAGCCTAGATAATGCTATTGTCATAGACGGCGATAAGATTTTAAATCCAGATGGTTTGCGCTATGAAAATGAGTTTGTTCGCCACAAAATCCTTGATGCTATTGGCGATTTAAATGTATTTGGTGCGCAAATTCTAGGTGATTATGAGGCGATTGCTGGTAGTCACGAGCTAAATCACAAGCTTAGTTTGGAGCTTTTAAGCGATGCTTCAAACTACGAGATTGTAAGTCTTAAAAGCCAAGAAAGCAAAGAGCTATCTCGTGTCTTTGCCTAGCTGTGAGCTACTTTTTATTACGCTTGGCTCGCCTTTATTAGTTGGCATTTACCAAAATGGCGAGCTAAAGCAGAGTTTAAGTAGCGATAAGCCTAGCAGCGAGGCTATAACAGAGCTTCTAGCCGAACTGAAAAAACAATATAAAATCACAAAAATCATTTACGCAAATGGACCTGGTTCTTTTATGGGCTTAAAAGTGGCTTTTGTCGCTCTTAGCGTGTTTGCTGGGGTTTATGGCTGTGAGTTTGGCGCAGTTAGTGGATTTAGCCTAAATGGCAATGCTCCTATCGCTGCTAAAAAAGGTTTTAGCTTTGTGCTAAATGATGATAAAATCAGCCTTGAGCCTGTTTTGGGCGTGAGTGCTAGCTTGCCAAAAAGCCTAAAAAATCTTAGCATTAGCACTGATGTTTTGCCAAATTATGCCTTAGAGGCAGTTTAGACAAAGGAAAAATATGAAAATTCTATCTCCTGCAACTAGCGCAAATCTAGGTCCTGGCTTTGATAGCCTTGGACTTGCTATTAAGTTATACAATGAAATAACAATCACAGAACAAAGTTTTAGCCAAATTAGCATTAGTGGCGAGGGTGAAAATAATTCTAGCCTTAAAAAAAATAATAGCTTTGTAAATATCTTTAATAGCACTCTTAGCGAACTTGGGCTAAAAGGCAAAAACTTTCGCTTTGATTTTAAAAACGCAATTCCGCTTTCTCGTGGGCTTGGTTCAAGTTCAGCTATTATCATCTCAGCGATTTTTGCTGCTTATAAAATCGCTGGTTTTAGCCTTAGTAAAAACAAGCTAGTTGACCTTGGCTTAGCTTACGAGCCACACCCTGATAATATCGCTCCTTGCGCACACGGCGGCTTTTGTGTTAGTATTTTAAAAGGCAATAGCGTAATTACCAAAAAAGCCACTTTAAGCGAAGATTTGCGTGCTGTGGTCGTAGTCCCGCCTATCAAAATCTCAACTGCGGCTTCTCGCTCAGCCTTGCAAGCTAGCTACTCTCGCAGCGATTGTGTCAGCAATCTTAGCCACGCAAGCCTTATGAGTGCTGCTTTTGTCAGTGGCGACTATGAGCTTTTGCGCTCGTGTGGGGTGGATAAAATGCACGAGGATGCTCGCATGAAAGCTGTGCCAGAGCTATTTAAAATCCGTGAAATAGCTTATCAAAACGGCGCACTTCTTAGCACGCTCTCAGGCAGTGGGTCTAGCTTTTTTAATCTAGTTTACAAAAATGATGCCAAAAAGCTAAAAAGTTTGCTTGCTAGCGAGTTTAGCACTTTTAGCGTAAATGCTTATGAACTAGACAATGAGGGCGCCCAGATAATCTAGAATTCCTAGCTTATTTTTGCTTAGGAATTCTAGAATTTACTTTTGGAATTCTAGAATTTACTTTTGGAATTCTAGAATTTACTTTAAGAATTCTAGAATTTACTTTTGGAATTCTAGATTTGCCAAAGGACAGCAGTGATTTCATTTGGGCTTTTTGAAACTTTTGGTATAGGGCTTTTGATTTTAGGCTTTGGCTATTTGCTCTCAAAGCTTAGGATTTTTAGTGTTTTGTGCTTGCCAGCTGCTGTTTTGGGCGGTGTTTTTGCGCTTAGTGTTTTAGTACTTTTTTCACATTTTTTTGAGCTAAAAATCAGCTTTGATGAGAGCTTAAAAGAGAGCTTTTTGCTAGCTTTTTTTGCCTCTTTGGGGCTTGGCATTGATTTTAGCAAAAAATCTAATTTTTCAAAAAACTTCTTTATTTTTCTAGGGCTTTGTGCCTTTATTATGGTATTACAAAATTTACTTGGAATTACGATTATTTCACTCTTTGATAAGCAAAAAGAACTTGGAGTTATCGCTGGTTCAATCAGCCTTAGTGGCTCTTTTGGCATGGGGGCTTTTTGGAGCGAGGTTTTAAAAACCGAGCCTTACAACATCACAAATGCGCTTGATATAAGCATTGCTTGTGCGACTTTTGGCGCACTTTTTGGCTCAGTTTTAGGTGCACCGCTTGGGGCTTTTTTGATTAAAAAGTTTGTTTTGAAAAAAGAGAATTCTAGATTTGAAAGTAAAGAAAAAAGCCCTAGCCAAAAAGAGCTAGGCAATGAGCTAGGTAATGCCTTAGTGCTTTTTTTAAGCAAAAAAGAGTTAAAAAACACAATTATTTCTGTGCTTTTACTGGCTTTTTGCGTGCTTTGCGCTAGTGTTATAAAGCTTTTTATTTCTTTGCCAGCTATTATTTTTGCCCTTATTTTTGCCCTTATTTTGCGAGTTTTATGCTATTTTTTTGGCGTAAATTTAGCACACAAAAATCTAGCTTTGCTTGGCAATTTTTGCTTAGCTTTGTTTTTGGCTTTAGCCCTTATGAGCATTGATTTAAAAGCACTTTTAGATATTGGCTTGCCACTTTTTGTACTTTTGTGCTTAGAGCTTGTGTTAATGCTCTTTTTTGTGTTTTTCATCACTTTTAGGGTTTTTGGCAGGGATTATGAGGCAGCCTTGCTCTCATCTGCTCAGTGCGGGCTTTGCCTTGGTGCTACGCCTATAGCCTTAGCAAATCTTGAAAAACTAGAACTTAGATTTTTTAGCTCAAAAAGTACTCTAGCAATACTTTGCCTAAGTGGCGTTTTTTTCATTGATTTTATCAATGTTTTAGTGATCTGGCTTTTTTTGAGTTTTCTTTGAGTTTTTTACTAGGAATTCTAGAATTCCTAGTAAAAAAGCTAAATTTTTAAGCATTTTTTGCCAAAAAAGCCTGAAATTATGATATAATCGCAGTTTTTAAGGACGAAAATGCGCAAATCTCATCAGCCTATCCGTATGTGTGTCGTGTGTAGGATGCGGCTATTTCAGCACGAACTAGCAAGATTTGCCAGCATTGATGGTAAAATCATAAAAAATCCCAAAAATTGCCGGTCGTTTTATCTATGCCAAAACTGCTTGCAAAAGGACGAAAAAATCCTACGCAAAGCCTTGGGGCGCTTCGGCACATATGAAAAAGGAGACTTTTGATGCAAGATACAGTTAAAATTAGCGATATAGCAGCAGATTTAGGCTATGAGGGCAAAGAAATCGTAGCAAAAGCCTTAGAGCTTGGCATTGATGTCAAAAACGCTACTTCAAGAGTGAGTGTAGAGGATGCTGAGGCGATATTTGAGTATACTACAAGTGGAGTGGTGCCAGCAAGCATAGCCCAGCGTCAAAAAAAAGCAAAAGAAACCGAGGCTAAAAAAACAGCCAAAAAACCAGCTGCAAAAAAAACCGCCGCCAAAACTACGACTGAAAAAACCAGCGAAAAAAGTGAGTCAAAAACAGCACAAAAAGCAGAGTCAAAAACAGCTGCCAAAAAAACTACCACTAAAACAGCTGAGAAAAAAAGCACAAAAGAAACTTCAAAACAAGAAAAACCAAGCCCTAAAAAAGAACAGCCAGCACAAAAAGAGAGCACCCCAAGTGCTGATATAATAAACGAAATCGCTGTAGAAAATGCACTAAGCACTATGAAAAATGAAAAAGATGAGCCAAAAATCCCTGAAAAAACAGAGTCAATCAAACGCAAAGGGCTAGTAATAGTAAAAAAACGCCAAAGCGAGCCTGAACGCCCAAGCCCACTAAAAGAACAAAGCAAAAATCTTGAATCTATGTTTAGTTTAGGTAGCCAAGGTAACACACAAGCTAAAAAGAAAAAAGAGAAAAAGCCTAATGCATCTCGCCCAGTAGGAAAACACGAAAGCTCGCAAAAGCTTGATTTGTTAGGCTCATTTGGTAGCGATATAGTAATTGATGATGAAGATGTAGTGGTATTGCCTGATCTTACTTTAAAGCCTATTGAAGTAGAGCGCAAAGAGCCTAAAAAACAAATAAATGTTTATAGAACGCCACAGCAAAATACAGGTTTTAACTTTGATGGTGGCATATCTCGTGGCGCTCGCAAAAAGCACAAAAAAGTAATCAAAAATAGCGATAATGAGAGCGTAACAAGCGTAGAAATCCCAAAAGAAATTCGCCTTTATGAGTTTGCTGATAAGATCAAAAAAAGCGTAAGCGAAGTAATCGGTGCTTTGTTTAAACTGGGCAAAATGACAACTAAAAACGACTTTTTAAATGAAGATGAGATTGAGATTTTGGGTGCTGAGTTTGGTATAGAAGTTAGCATTATAGACGAACAAGAAGATTTTGATTATATCAAGGCTTATGAGAGCGAAAACGAAGGCCGTGGCAGCGAAACAAAGGTGCCAGTAGTTACTATCATGGGACATGTGGACCACGGAAAAACCAGCCTACTAGACTATATCCGCAACTCTCGCATCGCTAGCGGCGAGGCTGGTGGTATCACGCAGCACGTGGGTGCGTATATGGTAGAAAAAAACGGGCGCAAAATCACCTTCATTGACACTCCAGGACACGAGGCATTTACAGCGATGAGAGCGCGTGGGGCAAATGCTACTGATATCGCTATTATTGTAGTAGCTGCTGATGATGGTGTAAAGCCACAAACAAAAGAAGCTATTTCTCACGCAAAAGCCGCAAATGTGCCTATAATCATAGCAATAAATAAAATGGATAAAGAAAACGCAAATCCAGATCTAGTAAAATCAGGACTTGCTGAGCTTGGTGTGCTCACTACTGACTGGGGTGGCGAGTATGAGTTTGGCGCAATCTCAGCAAAAACTGGTCAAGGCGTAGAAGATCTGCTAGAAATCGTGCTGCTTCAAGCAGATCTTTTGGATCTAAAAGCTGATTCAAAAAGAGATGCCAAAGCTACGATAATAGAAAGCTCACTTCAAAAAGGCCGTGGCCCAGTAGCTACTATAATAGTAGAAAATGGAACTCTAAAAGTAGGCGATATAATAGTAGCTGGCATAGCTCACGGCAGGGTTAGAGCTCTAAATGATGATCTAGGAAATCCTCTAAAATCAGTAGGTCCTGGCGAGTGTGGTGTGATAATCGGCCTTAGCGAAGTGCCTGATGCTGGCGAGACGCTAATAAGCGTAAAAAGTGAAAAAGAAGCCCGTGACTACGCAGCGCAAAAATATGAATATCTGCGCCAAAAAGAGCTTAGCAAGTCTACAAAGGTTAGCATTGACGAACTTAGCGCAAAAATCGCAGAAGGCAGCCTAAAAAGCCTTCCTGTAATCATCAAAGCAGATGTACAAGGCTCGCTAGAAGCGATAAAAGCAAGCCTTGAAAAGCTTAGAAATGATGAGATAAAAGTAGATATCATCCACCAAGGCGTGGGCGGTATAACTCAAAGTGATATCGCACTAGCAAGTGCTAGCGCAAATAGTGTGATTTTGGGCTTTAATGTCCGCCCAACCGGCGAGGTAAAAGAACTAGCCAAAGAACGAGGCGTAAGCATAAAAACCTACAATATCATCTACAATCTAATAGATGATGTAAAAGCCTTGCTCAGCGGCTTAATGAGCCCAGTAATCAGCCAAGAAGAACTAGGCCAAGCTGTAATCAAGCAAGTAATATCTGTGCCAAAAATCGGTCAAATCGCAGGCTGTCTGGTAACTGAGGGCAGCATAAACCGTGGCGCAAAAATCCGTGTGATCCGTGATGGTGTGGTTGTTTTTGAGGGCAATGTAAGCTCACTAAAACGCTTCAAAGACGATGTGCGTGAGGTAGCAAAAGGCTATGAATGCGGCGTTGGCATAGAGGGCTTTAATGATATGAAAGAGGGCGATTATGTAGAAAGCTACAAAGTCATAGAGAGCGCAGCTAGCTTGGAGTAGAGCGCTTTTGTTTTTAGTAATTTTCTAGGAATTCTAGAATTCCCTAATCTAGAATTCCTGCGCAAAATTCCCTAGGAATTCTAAAATTCCTTAAACTAGAATTCATTAAACTAGAATTCCTATTTTTACTTTGCATCCGCTGCTTGCTAAGTTTTTTTGCTGCGCAATCCGCTGGTTGGGGGTTAGGGGGAATTTTAGAATTCTAAAATTCCCAAATCTAGAATTCCTAATGCTAAAAATATCCCAAGATACAAACACAAATAATTTTGATCTAGCAAAATTTGAGAAAAACAGCAACAATCTTGCTGATATAGTATCTGTAAGTAGCAGTGGAAAAAATTCAAAATTTTAAATTAAAAGGACATAAAATATGTTTGAGCAAGCATTTTTATTTGGGGTTGTTTCTTTTGGTATGGGTCTATACTTACTTTTAAACTGGTATGTTACAAAAAAAGATAACGGTTCTTTATATGATTATTTTATAAAATTTGCATTATTAAAATCTATTTTAGCCTATGGTAGAGTTAAATCTAGTAGCGCGTTATATAGAATTTGTGAAAATCTTGTATATATTTTTAAAATTTTATATGCTGTAATTTCTTATAGTTTATTTTATATAGGTATAGTAATTATGGCTGTATGCGCGATAATAATTTTAATAGCGTGGATAATAAATTTAATATAAAATGAGTAATAATAAAAAGTTTTACAACAATAGAGGACATAATTGATAAAATTTAAATTTTAAGCATTGTGTCCCCCGACTTGACCCTAGGATCTCATCACAGAAAATTTTAAAATTCCGTCATTGCGGAAATTCCGTCATTGCGAGGAGTGAGTGAGACGAAGCAATCTCGTTCAAGGCTTAATAAATGAGATTGCTTCGCTTTGCTCCCTCGCAATGACGAATTTTTGGGAATTCTAAAATTCCATATAGAGATCCCCCAGTCAAGCTGGGGGATGACATAGTAGGGAATTCTAGAATTTCATAGGAATTCTAGAATTCTTTCAACTTGAATTCATTAAAGAGAATTCCCTAAGATAAAAAATACCCCCTAACCCCCAAAAAGCCTAGGAATTCTAAAATTCCCAAATCTAGAATTCCCTAAACTAGAATTACTGCGCAAAATTCCCTAGGAATTCTAGAATTCCTAAGCTTTAAAGGCAAGATTATATCAAAATTTCTTAATATTGATAATTTTTTTTTGCTTTTAACAAAAACGCTCACTTACATTTACTATTTATAGTTAAAATCACGCATTAAAAAATTTTTTGGAGCTAGAATGATAGAGAAATTCTTTTTAAGCATAGCTTCGGCGATAGTTTGGTTTCTTATTTTTGCCATAGCCTGTGGGGCTGGGACATTTATTGAGAGCTATTACGACACAGCTACTGCTTGGGCGATGGTTTATGGCACAGCGTGGTTTGGGCTGATTCATCTTATTTTAGGGATAAATCTGCTTTATAACATCTTTGCTTATAGGCTAATTACTCTTAAAAAACTACCGGTGCTTATTTTTCATGTAAGCTTTCTTTTTATACTAGTAGGCGCTGGGATTACACGCTATTTTGGCATAGAGGGCATACTTCATATCCGCAATGGCGAGAGTTCTAACGAGGTTCGCACCTCTCTTAGCTACATCCAGCTTCGCATGCTTGATGCAAATGGCTCGGCTGTGGTCTCAAAACCTATGTATCTCTCAAAATCACTTGGCAATGATTTTAGCCTAAAAGGCGAGCTAGGTGGCAAAAGCGCAGAGCTAAAATACCTTGGTTTTGTTCCAAATGCTGATTATGCGTGGATTGATAGCGAGGGTGGAGAAAGTGTGCTAGAGCTTGTATTTTCAAACAAAGCCGATTCTAGAACGCTTACATTGCGCTCTGGTGATCACATGGAAGTAGGCGATTTAAGCATTGCTTTTAACGCAGAGCCAGCTAGTGGCAAATATATAAAATTTAGCCTAGAAAATGGAGAGTTTTATATCTCAAATAATATAAACTTGCTCTCTCGCCAAATGGGCGCTATAAATGATACGAACGCCATCCAGCTAAAAAATGATGAAAAAGTTAAAATGGGCGAACTTAGCATTTATACACTAAAAAGTGCTGATGAGATTATCCACTTCTCGCCAAAGACTATGAAAGCTAGCGCAAAACAAGAGCTAGTATCGCTAAAAGCTAATGAAAACGGCAATGACGCTATCAAAGCAGAGCTAATTTACAATGGCAAAAGCTATCCTATGGATATCTTCGTAAACGCTAGGCCTTCGCAGCTAATCGCTGATGATAAAATCTTTGAAGCTAGCTTTAATCCTATGAAAATAGATTTGCCTTTTTCTTTAGAGCTTGAGCGTTTTGAGATGCTGCGCTACTCAGGGTCTAGCTCGCCGATGAGCTATTCTAGCTTTGTAAATGTCATTGATGGCAACAAAAGCTATCCATATCATATCTACATGAACCATGTACTAGACCATGGTGGATATAGATTTTTCCAAAGCAGCTATGATATGGACGAGGGAGGCACCATACTCTCAGTAAACCGCGACCCAGGCAAAATCCCTACTTATATAGGATATTTTCTACTAGGACTTGGAATGTTTTTAAGCCTTATAAATCCACACTCACGCTTTATCAAACTCTCTAAGCTAATAGCAGCCCAGGCACCAAAATGTGCTATTTTTGCGCTAGTTTTGTTTTCTGCTTTGAGTCTTGGCGAGCTAAGAGCTAGCGAGCTTGATATGAGCAAACTACCTAGAATTCATGAGTCTCACACAGAACTTGCAAAAACAATAGTAGTTCAAAGCAACGATGGCCGCATGAAGCCACTTGATACTCTAGCTAATGAGCTTTTAAACAAGCTTTACCGCTCATCAAGCTTTAATGGTATGAAAGCTGATGAGGTACTACTTAGCATGACTTATGCGCCTGAGCTATGGAGAACTGTGCCTATTATCAAGGTCGCTGATGAGCGTCTGCGTGAGCTTTTGGGACTAAGTGATGCTCAAAAATACGCTAGCTTTGATGACTTTTTTATCAAAGATGGCGAAAATATGAACTACAAGCTAAAAATCAAAAGCGAAGAAGCAAACCGCAAACCACTCTCAGCTCGCACCACGCTAGATAAAGAAATAGTAAAAGCAGATGAGAAGGTAAATATTTTATATTTAATGCTTCATGGCGATTTGCTAAGAATTTTCCCTATCAAAAATGACACTAGCAACACTTGGTATGACCCAAACTCTATAGCTGGTGCAAACCTTGATAACGAACAAAAAGAAATCATTGCCACGCTACTTCACATGTATCTAGCAGGCATTGATGCTGGAATTACTACAAATAACTGGAATGACGCCAATACAGCCGTAAATGCCATCAAAGCCTACCAAGCAAAAGAAGGCGCAGCTATCATGCCAAATGAAGCTCACATAAAAGCCGAGCTTGCCTTTAACAAATACAACATTTTTGCTAATCTTGTGCCAGTTTATCTCATAGCTGGACTTGCGCTTTTGGCCGTGGTATTTATCCGCCTAGCAAGCAGCCTGCGCCTAAATGTGATATTTAAAATCGTCTATATAGTAAATATCCTGGCTTTCATCGCTCATACAGTAGGGTTGGCTTTGCGCTGGTACATTAGCGGCCACGCACCATGGAGCGATGCCTACGAAAGCCTTGTTTACATAGCTTGGGCTTTGGCACTCTCTGGTATTGTATTCTCTCGCCGCTCAGCTATCAGTCTAGCCCTCACAGCGATTTTAGCAGGCTGCGTGCTTTTTGTAGCGCATCTTAGCTGGATAGACCCGCAGATTACAAACTTACAGCCGGTTTTGCGTTCTTACTGGCTTACAATCCATGTTAGCGTAATCACCGCAAGCTACGGCTTTTTGGGGCTTTGCTCGCTACTTGGAATTTTCACCTTGCTGCTTTTTGCCTTGCAAGGAAAGAGCGAAAATACAAGGCTTAGCACAAATATACTTGAAGCTACTCGCATAAATGAAATGGCAATGATTTTAGGACTTTGTCTGCTTACCTTTGGTAACTTCTTAGGTGGCGTGTGGGCAAATGAAAGCTGGGGTCGCTACTGGGGCTGGGATAGCAAGGAGACTTGGGCATTAATTAGCATTTTGGTTTATGCTGCTGTGCTTCACATGCGCTTTGTAAAATGCCTAAACTCTCAGCTAACATTTGCGGTAGCTAGTATGTTTGCGTATTGGGTGATTGTGTTTACTTATTTTGGCGTAAACTTCTATCTAACAGGCATGCACAGCTACGCAGCAGGCGATGCTGTCCAAGTGCCAGCCTTTGTGTATGTTATCGGCATAGGTATGTTTGTGCTATGGGGGTTAGCGCTTAGAGGTAAAAAATATTCTAAGACCTTATAGGATTTTGGCTGGCTTTAAAATTTGGCTGGTGGGGCTTGTGGGCGCCTTTAGCTAGCGCGCACCTTGATGAATTATATATTCTATCTGCGGTGTGCGCTAGCTAAATTCGCCTCACATGCCGCACCTTTTGTTTTAACTGCCGTTACCGCGAGGCTATGAATTCTAGATTTTAAAATCTAGAATTCCTAAGCCTTAAAACTAGAATTCCTACAACCTACAAAACTAGAATTCCCCAAGTTTTAAAACTAGAATTCCTAAGATAAAATCTAGAATTCCTACAATCTACAAATCTAGAATTCCCTAAGTTTTAAAACTAGAATTCCTATAAATACCCCATAACCCCAAAAAATAATTTAAAAAAATACAAGCATAAAAAAAGCCCGAGCTACAAGCCCGGGCAGAAGAAGTAAAAATTAAAAAATTATTTTGCGCTTAGCTCAAGATTGATAGTAACTTCGTCGCTAGCTGCGCTGTCTTTTAGGCTGTTTTCCCAAACAAGCCCAAGCTCGCTTCTTTTTACCACGCCAGTTGCAGCGATTACTGGTTTGCCAGCATTTTCGCTGATTTTAGCATCAAGGGCAACTTGGTGGTCTTTGCCTTTTACATTTAGAGTTCCTATGATTTTTCCATCTTTAAACTCGCTCATTTTAAAAGTCATTGTAGCGTATTTTGCAGCATCAAAGATATCATTTGCTCTTAGGTGGTCATCTCTTTTGCCGTTTTGAGTCTTTACGCTAGCTACATCTACGCTACCCTCTAGTGCGCTTAGTTTGCCAGCATCATAGCTGATTTTACCGCTAAATTTGCCAAAGCTTCCATCTACTGTCATTAGCTTTAGGTGTTTTACGCTAAAAGCTACTTTAGAAGTCTCACTAACCTCAAAATCTGCTGCGTTTGCAGTACCAAAAAGTGCAGCCGCAGCTAGTGCAGAAACAAGAAATTTTTTCATCTTTTCTCCTTAAAAAAATATTTTGCAACTTTAAATAAAAGTTGTTAAGCAAAAGTAAAATTCTAGAATTCCTACTTGCTAAGTGCTTGGCGAAGCATCCAAAGTGATTTTTCTAGCTTGCCATAGCCTTCTTGAGCCATTGCTACTGTTGTTTGATCGCCTGCTTTTTCAGCCACTTCTTCAAGCTTGATAAACTCAGCTTTTAGGTGCTCATAAGCTTTTTGCATATTTACTAGAACAGCATCTGCTGTGTAGTCGCCTTTTGCCTCTACAGGTGCGCCTTTGCCAGCTTTTACGATTTCATCGATGCTTATAAGTGGTCTGCCGCCTATCATAAGTGCGCGCTCAGCCATATCATCAAAAAGATCACCCATATCATCATAAGCATGCTCTGTATACTCGTGAATTGAGTAGAATTGCATACCTTTTACATTCCAGTGATAGTCGTGGAAAGCTACATAAAATGCATGAGCTTCGGCTTGAATTTTGTTTAGTTGTTTTACAACTGCGTCCATTTTTTCTCCTTTAAAAGTAAAATTACCTTGAAATTATAGTGAAGTAATTTTAAAGTTAAAGTAAATAGATATTTTTAAATTCTTTAAACTTTTTATCAGTTTAAAAAAGCTAGAATAGCGCCCTATAAATTTCTATTTTAAGGAGACAGAAATGAAAAAAGTTGCAATCGCACTGTGTGCTGCTAGCTTACTATTTGGTGCTAGTAAATATGACTACGAGCTTACTCCACTTATAGGCTACGGTACTCCACACAAACAAGGCATCAAAGACGAGGGATTCTTCGGTGCTAGAATCGCTAGAAATCTTGACCTACCATGGCTAAGTCAAATCGAACTTGGTGCTGAGTTTGCTCCAAGCGTAAAATACAAAGATAACGGCTATGATTTTGGCAAAAAAGACAAAACAAATATTTTTAGAGGCTACCTTGACCTTGTAAAAATCTGGCAAATCAACGATACTTTCGGTATCTATGGCTTAGTTGGTGCTGGTTATCAACACTTCAGCCACAAATCAAACGACAAAGTTGAAAAAGGTGGCTTTGCTCAAGCTGGTCTAGGTCTTCGCTTTAACCTAACTGAGCGTGTAGCTCTTAAACTAGAAGCTAGAGAGCTTATCGGCTTCCGCCATGGTAAAGGTAAAGAGCTTTATACTCTAGGTCTAGGCTTTGGTCTTGGCGAGAGATATGAGGCTTTGCCAGCTCCTGCCCCTGTGATCGGCGATGAGGATGGCGATGGTGTACTAGACAATGTAGATCGCTGCCCAGGCACTCCAAAAGGTCATGTTGTTGATGAGTGGGGTTGTGAGAAAGTTATCCGCTTAGACCTTGGTGTTCTGTTTGCATTTGACAGCACAGAGATAACTACTGCTTATGCTGACAAAATCAAAGAAGTATCAGACCTACTAATAGCTAACCCTGATTACACAGTTATCCTAGAGGGTCACACTGATAGCGTTGGTTCAGATAAGTATAACCAAGGCCTTTCAGAGCGCAGAGCAGCTGCTGTTGCAAAAGTGCTTATGAAAAATGGTGTAGCAGCTAACCGCATCAGCACTGTAGGCTATGGTAAAACTCAGCCAATCGCTGACAATGCTACAAAAGAAGGTCGTGCTAAAAACCGCCGTGTTGATGCAAGATTCCGCAAATAATCTTTGCTGAATTAAGCGCTGGGCTTTTGCCCAAAGACAAAGCCCTAGCAATTTGCTAGGGCTTTTTTTATTTGTAGGAATTCTAGAATTCCCTATATTTTAAGATTAAAAAAGGTAAAAAAGTGGAACAATTAGGCTTAGAGATTATATCTCTTAAAAACTTTGATTATATCGGTTTTGCCATGCTTTGTGGCAAATATGCAATTAGATTTGTCGTATCTTTGCTGATATTTTTTGTCGGTAAATGGATAATTAACAAGTTTTCATTTATATTAGAAAAAATCATTTCAAAAATTAAAATTGACCCTATGTTAGCAGGCTTTTTGCTAAATATAATAAAAACCTTACTGTTTATTTTCGTGGTGCTTGCAGCACTTTCAAATCTAGGAATTGAAACCACAAGCTTTGTAGCTGTGCTTGGTGCGGTGGGCTTAGCCATCGGTATGAGCTTTAAAGACACCTTTGGCAACATAGGCGCAGGTGTGCTGATAATATTCTTCCGTCCATTTAAGCTAGGTGATTTTATAGAAATAAACGGCGTTAGCGGTCGGGCTGGCGAGATAAATCTATTTAGCACGCTAATCCACACCACAGATAACCGCACGATAATCATGCCAAACTCGCAAGTAATCGCAAACCGCATAATAAACTATTCACTTCAAGAATTCCGTCGGGTGGATCTTGTCTTTGGCATAGAATACAGCGAAGATATCAAAAAAGTAAGAGAGCTAATCATACAAACCGCAGACGCAAACCCAGCCGTGCTAAGAGCCCCAGAAGCTCCAGCTGATCCTTTCGTGGGCGTTTTGGAGTTTGCTGATTCTAGCATAAACCTTACCGTTCGCTGCTGGGTTCGCACACCAAACTACTGGGATGCTTACTTTGGGCTAAATGAAGAGATCAAAAACACCTTTGATAAAAATGGCATTAATATACCTTTCCCACAAGTTGTGTATCACGCCCAAGATGGCAGTACATCATCAGCGCCTATTTTACCCGGCAAAACTACAGCCTTACCACAATGATAAAAGCATTTTTATTTGACCTTGATGGCACGCTAATTGACAGTACGGGGCCCATAGTTCAGGGCTTTTGCGATGCTTCCCAGGCTCTTGGTTTGCCTTGCCCTAGCAGAGAGCTTATACTAGAACTCATCGGTTATCCACTTGATTTTATGTTTGCTAGACTTGGAGTAAGTGATGATCAAATCCCTGCTATCATCAAAGCTTACAAAGAAAGCTATGCTAAAAGCTACTTAGCAGGCACCACGCTAAAAGCAGGCTGTGATGAAGCCTTGCTTCTAGCTAAAAATACTGGCGCAAAAATTGCTGCGGTTACTACAAAAACAAGCAAATATTCTAGAATTCTCTTAGAACATCTTGGTGTTGGAGATCATTTTGATACTATAATCGGCAGAGATGATGTAGAACGCCCCAAACCTGATAAAGAACCGGTGCAAAAAGCCTTGCTAACGCTAGGCGAAGAGCCAAAAACTGCTCTTATGGTAGGCGATACAATAATGGATGCCCTTAGTGCAAAAGCCGCTGGCGCAATGGCTTTTGGCGTGCTTTGTGGCTATGGTAAAGAAAAAGATTTAAAAGAGCATTGCGATTATGTCTTTGCTGATACGCTAGCAGCAGTGAAGTTTGCGCTAAAAAATCATTAACAAATACTAGCTATAATCAGCCAAAAAGGATAAAAATGCGTCTAAAAATAAATGCGCAAATGCGTGAGTGTAAGAGCAAGAGCCTCTTTGCGCTAAAAGCTGAGCTTGGTGTGAGGGATGATGCTATCACGCTTTACCGTGGTTTTGCTATTACTAGCGACTGCGAGCTAAATGAAAACGACAGCGTGATTTTTATGGATAAAAATGAAATTCCAAAGGGCGAGCTTTTGCGTGAGATAATGTATTCTCGCAACACGCCTGAGTTAAATGAGGCTTTGAAAAATGCTTGCGTGGGCATAGCTGGGCTTGGTGGGCTTGGCTCGTCTGTGGCTATAGCCTTAGCACGCGTGGGAGTAGGGCGGATGATTTTATGCGATTTTGATACGGTTGATGCTAGCAATCTAAATCGCCAGCAGTATTTTATAAAAGACCTAGGAGCTAAAAAAACAGCTGCCTTAAAAGAAAATATCGCCTTAATCAATCCTTTTGTAAGCGTGGAGACTAAGGATCTTTGGCTTGATGAGAGCAATGTAAATGAGATTTTTGTGCCTTGTGATATCGTAGCTGAGTGTTTTGATAACGCAAAGAGTAAAGCGATGATAATAAGCTCTTTATCAAAACCTCTCATCGCAGCTAGTGGCATAGCAGGATATGGCAGAAGTGAGGAGATAAAAATCACGCAGTTTGCTAGCAATGTTTGGATCTGTGGCGATCTAAAAGACGCAGCTAGCATAGGTAATGGGCTTATGGCGCCACGAGTTGGGGTTGCGGCGATGATGCAAGCAAACTTTATTTTGGAGTTTATAGCAAAAAACGGAGCAAAAAATGAAAAATGAGAAAAAAACCTTTTGGCCTTATGGAATTTTGCTTAGTATTATCGCTTGTATAGTTGCCTGCGGATATACGATATATGTGTGTTTGGACTATCCAGTTTATGTAGATAATAGCAAGTTTTCTAGCTACCAAGAAGTAGATGATAATATAAATGAAATAGACGCAGCTCATGATGCTTTTGAGGCAGAATTTGGCAAGGGGGAGTTTTTGCTTTTTGCTAATGGATATGAGGTAAAAGAAGAGATGAAGCTTCGCAAAAAGCGTGTAGTAAAGGTAGCTGATAGCAATGCTAGCTTTGAGCTACTGCTAAAAACAAAGGCAAATACTGGCAAAATAGATGCTTTTATCACTCGTCCTGATACTAGCGAGTATGACGCACCTTTTGTGCTAAAATTTGCGGCAAATGGGCTAATAAGCGAGCCTTTTAAAGTAAGCAAAAAAGGTCGTTGGCAAATAAAAATAAAAATCGACTCAAGCGATGAAAATAGCACAAAAATCGGTATTTATAGCTACGAGTTTTTTGCTAGATAAAACTGCTTAGGGAATTCTAGAGAGAATTCTAGTTAGGGAATTCTAGAATTCCCAGCTAAAATATAGCTTAATTTAAGTATCTTTTAAGATTAAATATATATAATTACGCTTTTTAAAAAAAATAAAACATGAAAGGCTTCAAATGACAAATATCACAAAGCCAAATGAAGTAAAGCGCGAGTGGATCGTGCTTGATGCTGAGGGCGAGATTTTTGGACGCTTGCTAACTAAAGCAGCTACTTTGCTTCGTGGCAAACACAAACCATGCTACACTCCAAATGTAGATTGTGGCGATAATGTTATCATCGTAAATGCTAGCAAAGCTACTTTTACTGGTAATAACAAAGCTGAGGACAAACTATACCACCGCCACTCAGGCTACTTTGGCTCAGTAAAAAGCGAGAAATTTGGCGAACTACTAGCTAACAAACCTGAAAAGCTTTATAAGCTTGCGATGCGTGGAATGCTACCAAAAACAAAACTTGGTAAGCAAATGATCAAAAAATTCTATGTTTATGCTGGCAGCGAGCATCCGCACACTGCCCAAACTGGCAAATAATAAAGGATAAAAATGGCAAAGACTACATATGCAACAGGCAAGCGCAAAAGCGCAGTAGCAAAGGTCTGGATCAAGCCAGGCAAGGGCAAAATCGAAGTAAATGGCATGGATCTAAACACTTGGCTAGGTGGCCACGAGGCTATCAAGCTAAAAGTAGTTCAACCTCTACTTGTAACAAAACAAGAGGCTTTGATTGATGTTACAGCAAAAACTCTAGGTGGCGGCTACTCAGCTCAAGCTGAAGCACTTCGCCACGGCATCGCAAGAGCACTATCAAATCTTGATAGAGCATTCCGTGCTAGCCTAAAACCAGCAGGTCTGCTAACTCGCGACTCTCGCTCTGTAGAGCGTAAGAAATTCGGTCGCCGCAAAGCACGCCGCTCACCACAATTTAGCAAACGCTAATAGTGTTTTAAGCTCGCTATTTTTAGCAACTTTAGGGCTAGAATTCCTATTTGTTTTCAATCTAGAATTCCTAAGAATTCTAGATTTTTTAGATTTTTCTAGGAATTCTAGATTAAAAAATAATCAAAGAATAAAAATGCCTGATAATGCGAAAAAATCAGTCCAAGCAGTGGCTATCGGCTCATTTGATGGACTTCACAGAGGGCACAACAAACTAATAGAAGCCCTAGGCGATAATGGCGCACTCATCGTGATCGAGAGCCCAAAAGCAAATCTTACTCCAGCTAGGCGCAGAGAAGAGTTTGCTAAAATTCCTTGCTTTTTTTACCCACTTGATACTGTAAAAAACCTAAGAGGTGATTATTTCATCGGCCTTATAAAGCGTGATTTTCCAAGCTTAAAGCGCATTGTAGTAGGCTATGATTTTAAGTTTGGCAAAGACAGAGGCTGGGACAAATACGACTTAAAAAGCCTTTTTGATGGTGAGGTTATCATCATCCCTGAGTTTAGTTTTGATGGCATGGGTGTTCACAGCTCAGCGATTAGACGCTTTTTACAAGATGGCGATATATATAGGGCAAACCGCCTTTTAGGCAGAGAGTATAGCATAGAAGCCAAGGTCATCGCAGGGCAGGGCATCGGCAAAAAAGAGCTTTATCCTACTTTAAACCTCGATATCACGCCTTATCTAGCCCCAGCGCAGGGCGTATACGCTACTCGCACACGCATAGGCGAGAACACCTTTTGCTCTGTTAGTTTCGTAGGAAACCGCCTTAGCACAGATGGCAAATACAGCATTGAGACGCATGTTATAGACGAGCAGATCGAGGTAGCACCAGAAAAACTGCGAGTTTGCTTTATAGAGCGCATTAGAGATAATGCTCAGTTTGGCTCACTAACAGAGCTAAAAGCGCAGATTGCCAAAGACATCGCAATAGCAAAATCAGCTGGAGATGCTTGCTATCTTACACTGCGCGAGGATGATACTCACACTAGAGTGGTAGATCAGTGAGAGACGATATATTCACGCGTTGGGGCGATGAGAAGTTTAGCTTTAACGAAAGCGTAGCTAGCGTATTTGATGATATGATTTCTCGCTCGGTGCCTTTTTATAAGGTTAGCAGCGAGCTAGTTTGCTTGCTACTAGCAAAAACCCTGCGCCAAAACGCTAGAGTGCTTGACCTTGGCTGCTCGCTTGCTAGCACGCTTTTAGAATTGCATGCTAAAAGGGATGATTTAGAGCTTGTAGGCATTGACAGCAGTGCTGCTATGATAGAACTAGCTAGCAAAAAAGCACTCGCTCACGGCGCAAACATAAAGCTCATTATAGGCGACATACTCACAAATGAACTAGAACAAAATGACGCTGTTATCCTAAACTACACCTTGCAGTTTTTGAAGCCACATTTAAGGGCAGATTTTTTGAAAAAAATCTTTTTTAGCCTACGCAAAAACTCAGTGCTGATTTTAAGCGAAAAGCTAGAGTGCGCAAAGCCAATAAACACAGCTATCACGCAGATTTACGAAGAGTATAAAGAAGCGCAAGGCTACTCAAAGCTAGAAATTGCTAAAAAAAAAGAAGCTCTAAGCTCAGTGTTAATCCCACTTAGCGCAAATGACAATGAAAAACTTTGTTTTGAGGCTGGATTTAGCACATTTGAGTGTATTTTCCGCTGGGGAAATTTTGCCACTTTTGTTGCTATAAAAAAATAAAAATTTAAAAATCTTACTCAATTTTAAACTTATTTAGATATAATAACAGCCTTATTTTTGGCTTAATTATTAGGAGATATAAATGCTAAAACCCGGAGAACTCAAAGACGCCATAACCAAATCAAAACGATGTATTTGGTATGCGGCATTTTTTAGCTGTTTTGTAAATATTTTGATGCTAACCCCACCTATGTATATGCTTCAACTCTACGATAGAGTTGTTACTAGCCGTAGTCTTAGCACTCTGTTTTTCCTTACGCTTATTGTAATGATTTTGTTTGTTATGATGGGTATTTTTGAGGTTTTACGTTCTAGAATTCTCATTGTTTTTGCCACCCAGCTTGACAAAACTCTCTCAGAGCGTGTGTATGATGCGATTTTCAAGCTCTCATCTCGCCACCCAGGTCGTGTTAGCTCTCAGGCTATGAGCGATCTAAATGCTATCAAGCAATACATGAGCACAAATGGCATTTTTGCCTTTTTAGATGCTCCGTGGCTGCCTATTTATATTTTGATATTATTTTTATTTCACCCAGCTTATGGTTGGTTTGCGCTAGCATTTGCTATTGTGCTATTTGGTATTGCATTGCTAAATGAAAATGCCACCAAAAACGGACTTAAAAAATCAAATGAAAGCAACCGCGCTGCCATGCGCCTAATAGACATGAACCTTCGCAACACTGAAGTAATCAACGCCATGGGTATGAACGAAGCTCTAAAGAAAAACTGGAAAGAACGCCATAAAGCATTTTTAGACTCTCACGCTCTCTCAAGCGCAGAAGCTGGGCTATATTCTAATATCTCAAAAACCATGCGTGTGATGAGCCAGAGCCTCATGCTAGGACTTGGTGCGTATCTAGTGGTGATGATGGAAGTAACACCAGGTATGATGATAGCAGGTTCTATCATCATGGGTAGAGCACTTGCGCCACTTGATTTGCTTATTGCTAGCTGGAAACAGTATAAAAACACAAGAGAAAGCTACGAGCGTCTTGATAAATTCTTAGCTGATTTCCCAGTAGAGCGTGACAAACTTAGCCTACCAAATCCACAAGGTGCTATTGCTTGCGAGGCTGTCACTCTAGTGCCACCTGGGGCAAAAGCACCTAGTTTAATGGGCGTTAGCTTTGAGCTAAAAGCTGGCGATATGTGTGCGCTAATAGGCCCAAGCGCAGCTGGAAAAAGCTCTCTAGCTCGCGCCGTGCTAGGCATCTGGCCTCTAGCGCACGGCGTAGTTCGCATAGATGGTGCTGATATAAATCAGTATTATAGCGATGCTCTAGGTCAGCATGTAGGCTATGTGCCTCAAGATGTAGAGCTATTTGAGGGCACAGTAGCAGAAAACATCGCTAGATTTGGTGAGATTGACAGCGAGGCTATAGTAGAGGCTGCTAAGAAAGCAAATGTCCACGAGATGATACTTAGATTGCCAGATGGCTATGATACCAAGCTTGGAGCTGGTGGCATGAGCCTCTCAGGCGGACAACGCCAGCGTGTAGCCCTAGCAAGAGCTCTATACAAAAATCCTAAAATCATCGTGCTAGACGAGCCAAACGCAAGCCTCGATGAAGAGGGTGAAAAAGCACTATATAGCTCACTTTTGGAGATAAAAGGCAAAGCTACCATCATCCTTATCACCCACAAGCTAAATGTGCTTCAAGCAGTGGATAAAATCGCCGTACTTCAAGCTGGCAAGCTAGTGTATTTTGGCGCAAGAGATGCTGTGCTTGAGCAACTAGGCGTGATAAAGCCAGCTGCCATCGCAAATCAAGAACAAGCCAAGCAAGGATAAAAGATGTTTGAAAAAGAAGATAAAATAGTAAAATTTGGCCTTATTATAGTAGGTATTTTTGTAGGTGTTTTTATCATCTGGATGGGACTAGCACCGCTTGATAGCGCAGCTGTAGCCCCAGGTCAAGTAGTAGTCGCTAACAACAAAAAGCAAATCCAGCACCTAGAAGGTGGCGTAGTAAATAAAATCTATGTAAAAGACGGTAGTCAGGTAAAAGCCGGCGATGTGCTAATAGAGATAAAAAACGCCCAAGTAGATAGCTCTATTGATATCCTAAAAAAAGAACACCTTCAAGCTAGCGTGCTAGTAAGTCGCCTAGAAGCTCAAAGAGACAATAAAAATGAGATTATCTGGGATGAAGCAGTGGTAAACGAGCCTGATTTCAAAGCCGCTGCCGCAGGACAGCAAAGTATCTTTGATGAGCAAAACAAGCTTTTAAAAGATGAAATATTCATCCTAAACCAACGCATAGACCAGCTAAAAAAGCAAATCACAGGAACACAAGCCATAGTTAGCTCTCGTCAAAAAAGAGTAGGCTCGCTAAACGAAGAAACAAGGGAGTGGCAACGCCTCTACAAAGAGCAGCTAACAGACAAAATCCGCCTTCGTGATATCGAGCGTGAGCGAGTGGATGCCACAGGGCAAATCGCTAGTGGCAACGCAGATATTGCTAGACTAGAAGTTCAAATCACAGAGACAAAACAGCAGATTTTACTAAGAGAGCGTACTTTCAAAGAAGATGTACTAAAACAATACGAAGACGCCAAGCTAAAACTAAATGACGCCAGCGCTCGCCTAAGAGCCTACTACGACCAACAAAACCGTGCCGCTATCAAATCCCCAGTAGATGGCACCGTAGTCGAGCTCATCACTCATACTATAGGCGGCGTTGTAAAACCCGGTGAAACTATAATGAGCATCGTGCCTTCAAATGCTGAGTATATCGTAGAAGCACAGCTGCCTACCATACATATTGACAAGGTTTTTGTAGGACTTCCTGCTGATGTACGCTTTAGCGCGTTTAATACCCAAACCGCCGAGGTTATAGAGGGCAAGGTTAGCTATGTATCAGCCGACTCTCTTACAGACCAGCACGGCAATCCTTTTTATCAAATCAAAGCCGAGCTTACAGAAGAGGGCGTAAAAGCAGTGGAGAAAAACGGCTTTTTCTTGCTTCCTGGTATGCCAGCCGAAGTTATAGTAAAAACAGGCCGCCGAACCTTGCTAAGCTATTTCTTAAAGCCGTTTGATAATATGCTTAAAAAAGCCTTTAACGAGGATTAAAAGTTTTAGGGCTCAGCTTGCGGACACTTTTTGCCTATCAAGCCTTGTGCAAAAGCTTCTGCTTACTTTTGCGCTACGCTTGATCTAGCGGGTGCGTAGCAAAAAGCTCTCGCAGAACTTTTGCAAACGCTCAGCTACGGCGCTCCAAGTCCAGCGCTGCGACCTGCTAGACAAAAATCGCTCCGCAATCTTGGAGCCTAATTTTATATTTAGAATTTTTTAGAATTTACTAAAAACAAACAACAAGGATGAGAAAATGAAAAAAACACTTAGTATTTTAGCCCTTAGCGCAAGCCTGCTTAGCGCAGAGCGTGCTATAGGACTTGGCGAGGCTTATGAGATGGCATTGCAGCACGATGAGCAGCTAAAGAGCATTGCCTTTGAGAGCATGGCTGCTAGTGAGCGTGTGTGGCAGGCTACTGCGCTACTTTTGCCTAGCTTAGAGCTTAGCTATATGTATAATGGCGAGCGCTACGATAAAGCCTACGAGGGCAAAGAAAAATACAGACTAGACGAAAGCTTCCAAAGATACGGCATCACTTTGCGTCAGCAGGTATTTCGCCCTGATCTATGGATATCACGCAGCCAAGAGGGTCTAAGAGAACAAGGCTATAAAATCACGCACGAAAGTACTCGCCAAGAGCTAGCTAGCCGCGTTGCAAAAGCGTATTTTGACCTAGCCTTTGCGAACAAAAACCTAGAGCTTGCCAGCAGCTACGAAGAAGCCAACAAAGCCAAATCAGACCAAATGCAAAAGCAACTTCAAATGGGTCTAGCAAACAAAATGGACGCCCTAGAAGCCAAAGTCCGCTACGACCAAGCCAAGCTTGATGTAAATATCGCCAAACGCCAAATCGAAGTTGCCAAGCTAGAACTTACCAAGCTAGTAGGCGAGAGAGTAGCTGTAAAAAACGATGTAGAGACCATCAAGCTAGACTTTTTTGACGGACTTAGCCTTGCTAAATACCAAAATGTCCTAGCAAACTTCGAGTATAAACAAAGCGAAATCGTAACCCAAATCGCCACAAAAGAAAAGCAAAAACGCTACACCGAATTCCTACCAAATGCTGATATAAGCGTAACTTACTCAGACAACAAATACAAAGACAAAGCCACCTTTGGTGATGAAAAGCGCAAGTGGGAGACTATGTTTAGAGTTACTTTACCGATATTCAACTCACTTCACTCAGTCTCACGCGTCCAAGAGGGCGAGTATCTAAAAATGAGCTCTATGAGCAAGCAGCTAGACACCAGCCGCAAGGTAGAAATCAGCCAGCAAACAGCCGTAAGCGAGTTTAAAAACTACCTAGAGCAGATGAAAATCATGTTTGCATCTCTAGAGACTGCTAGACTCTACGAGACTGCTATCGAGCGAGGATATGCTGAGGGACTTCGCTCTATTGTGGAGCTATTTGACGCCCGCGCCCGCGTGTATAAGACCCGCATAGACGCGCTAAACACCGGCCACCAGTTAGTGCTTGGCTACATTATGCTAGAGTATCTTGTAGGCGATATCACCACTGAGACTATCCACCGCCTAGATACTATGTTTGAAAACTAAAAATCCTTACTATGTCATCCCCCAGCTTGACTGGGGGATCTCTAAAGGGAATTCTAGATTTTGCTAGAATTCTAGAATTCCCTGTCATCCTCCGACCCCTTCAGCGGATCTCATCACAAAGAATTCTAAATTCCCTGCGTCATTGCGAGGGAGCAAAGCGACTGAAGCTAGGAATTCTAGAATTCTAGCTCTAGAATTGCAAATCTCCCCAAAGCCAAGCTACGCGCTAATCTGCGTTATAGGCTTAATATTTTCCAGCTCTGCTTTTTGGCGATTTTTGCTCTTTCTTAGCTCTATTTCATTTTGCAAGTCCAAAAAGTAGCTCTCACTAAGCCCAAAGTACTTAGAGAGCCTAAGTGCAGTATCCACGCTGATCTTGCGTCTACCGTGCAAGATATCTTGTATGCGAGAGACCGGCACGCTAATATCCTTTGCCAGCCTATACGCGCTGATGCCATAAGGCTGCATAAACTCCTCGTCTAAAATCTCTGCTATCGTTGGTAACTCTATCTTTTGCATATTTTCTCCTAGTGGTAGTCTGTGATTTCTACATCGCAGAAGTCATTTTCGTTTTCTAGTCTAAAGCAAATGCGCCATTTATCATTTATGCGTATGCTGTGCTGAGCACTCCTACTGCCTTGTAGTTTTTCTAAGTGGTTTGATGGTGGTATCCTCAGGTCGTTTAGGCACTTGGCTTTGCTTAGCATCAAAAGCTTTCTTAGTGCGATTTTTTGGATATCACTTGGCAGTTTTTTAGAAAAAATCTCATCAAAGACAAGTTTAGTTTCTTTATCAGCAAAACTTTTTATCATGCTAGAATTATACATGAAAGATGTGTATAAAGTCAAGATTTTTTTTGCTTCGCATCCGCTGGTTG
>OBLI01001200.1_pt1 | contig 25781 bp, 21 predicted proteins | sample 1519701 | NCBI WGS metagenome assembly OBLI01 (sample SAMEA3663005, study PRJEB22513) | pig gut metagenome | biome: pig gut; feature: pig-associated habitat; material: faeces | place: France | collected 2012
ACTTTCTTCCACGGCGGGGGATTTTTCTTCCACGGCATCCCGTCGGAGGCAACGCCTTCAATGCGTTGACCGAGCACCCGTCTTTTATAGGGGCGCTCATATAAGTTTACCGGACACCAATATTTTTATATAAGATAATAGACTCTTCTACACATTGCCAAAGCAACATACCACCAAAATACACAAAAGTGGATCTTGCATAGTAAATGTGTTATTGGTAAAGCATGTAACAAATGTTATTATTACCCAGATTATCCAAAAGTCTGAAATCAAAATAAAGGGGGAAACGTACTTCAACCAAAAGATAGCCGATTTATGCCTTTTGTAATATAACACAACAATGGCTCTAACATCGTAGTCTTTTTCATACACAACAAGCGTAATGACAATAATCCCCTATATGCAAAGTTCAGTAATCCGTCTCTTTTCATGCTAATAAAAAGTTCTTCTGCAAAAGGATAAAGAACATTTATTTCTTCTGAAGTCTTATGTTCAAAAAAACCTCCACACGCAAAACTCTCTCTCAAAACAATTCCTGTTATATATTTACGCACGGAAGTGTTCGAGGGAAATAACTCGTTGGATTTATCCAATGCTATTGATAGTGATGTTAAAATATGCACGCATTTATTCAAATGGTAATATGCACGTGAAGCTGAATTTTCACGATAACAAGCCTCATAGACAACTTCACTCAATAATGCGTATCGCGGACTACGGCATGCCACTTGCCATAAGAAAACCCAATCTTCAAAGTGTGCCATCCCTGCAGGAAACTCCAATTTATTCAAGAATGCAGTTCTGTATAATTTACCCCAAGCAGACATTTGGAATGCAGAAATAGTCTGTAAATAATTATTTGCATCCGAACTCTTACAAACTATATTCCTCTGTTGATTAGGAATGTACACGTTTTGCGCCCAACTATCTTGGTCGAACTGAATGTTACCCATCACGACATCTAGATTATGCTTTTCAGCTTCATCTAGCATTCTAGAGAGGGCGTAAGGTTTCAATATATCATCTGCATCTACAAATGTAACCCATTCACCACGTACCATGCTTAATCCAATGTTTCGAGCATTTGATACGCCTCCATTCTCCTTAAGTTTAATATAGCGTATTCTTCTGTCTTTTTCACAGAATCCACATATCAACAAATCATTTTGTTCATTAGGCGACTGATCATTGATTATGATTAACTCCCAATCATCAAGGGTTTGGCAGAGAATTGATTCCAAACACTGTTGTAAATAGATATTAGGTATATTATATACAGGAACGATAACTGATATCATAAAACAAGGCAATTATAACAACGAAGAAAAGCCTTCCAGTATTTGTTTATAAGACTATTATTGAGGAGATTACCTGCTACATAAAAGAGCCCCCCACTAAACTGTGTCTATAAAATCGGCAACAATTTATCCTGACACAATTTACCCTTAATTTTTTTATACAATGTAATTGAACGCTTTGCTTGAAAAACAAAAGCTTGCCATATCCTCTGTATTTTGAGCACACGACTTGTACTCCATTGCTTAATCCTGAATGTTGTGACTTCCTGGTAATCGATGAATTTATTTGGAACTATTAAATAGTGATTAGACACAGCAGTCCTTACAGCCATTTTACGATGCAAGAAATGAGCATATAAACATTCTTGTTCCACTAACTCACCTTTCTTGTTACATGAAATCCTATACAATGAACCATTCTTCTTCTCATAAACAACCTCGTCAAACTCCTTGTCACCATTAGAGTGTCGTACATAACAAGGAAATAAGTTAGACAATTTATAATAATGTGTACCCAAATAAGCCTCGTATGAATTAAAAGAATCCCTCAGATGAAGTGGAACGGGATCTATGTCATCAAAACATCTACCATGAACCGTAAAACCAGTCCAGACTTTCTTAGGGTATAAACGATAGTATTGGGCAGGTACACCATAAGGCATTTCATCAAACACATAATTGCGTGGTGATGAAAACAACGCTTTCCATTGAGGGCCATTATCTAGTTGTAAGAAGCGACTTGGATCGAAACCTGGCTCATAAAAAGCATTATCACCTATACCTTTGGCTGTTTTCCAGACTTTCTCAAATTCACTACAATTAATCCGTTGTATATGTAAATGACCTAGCACTAACAGATAATCATATTTTGAAAGTATGTCCTCAGTAAGGAATTTCCTTATTCTACCAAAAATCAAATCGCTGTCACAAAATCCACAGAATTCATATTCGGATGAAAACTCGGCGAACAACAGAGGAAATAACACCTTGTAATCACATAATTTACGCGGTGTTTCCAGCGAAACTTGTATCCCTAACAGTTTTTCTGCTCTTTTTTTAACTTCAAAAAGATTGCAATTATAAACCGTGATGTTGGGTTTATCGGATTGCAATTTCTGATCTGTTACAATCAAAAAATCCACGTCCCTATTCTCTTCACAACTTCTTAGCCAGAAATCAAAGAAAGAGGGAAGTTTCCCAAAATAAACATGAATAATCAATATCGGTGTACTCATAACATAATATTCAATTCTCTTGCTGTCATGCTGCATCTAAATGGACTTGTGCCATAATAGAGTTCGGAAGACTGAGGCGGGGTTACATACATAGTCTTGCTACGTCAAGAATGGACTTGCCATAACAGAGACTCCCATTTATCTGCGATGCGTTCTATAGAAAACCTGCCTAAACTCTTCATGCCTTGTTCTGCCAATTGCATACGCAAATGCTCATTTATCATCAAAGTTTCCAATTGCTTCGCATACTGTTCTACGTCAAACGGCCTAATTAAGAAGCCTGTGCTACCATCTGATATAATCTCTTTCACACAGGCAAAACTATCAAATGCTATCGGTACACAACCATATGCCATTGCTTCTGTAAGAACCAATCCAAATCCCTCATTTGCGCTTGTTAAACAAAAGATGGCCGCTTCTTTATAGTAGGGAACTGGGTCAACCCTACCTCTAAAGAAAATATTCTTTAATTGCCATTTCTGAGCTAGTTGCTTACAATAGGACAAACATTCACCCTCACCTAATATGTCTAATTCCCATTCAAGATATTTAGTGTGAATTAGTTGCCACGCTCTTAACAAATAATCCAATCTTTTTTGAGGCGCCATACGACCAACCCACAAAATTTTTTTCCTTTTGTTAGGTATTTGCTTGCATCCGGATAGTGTTACAGGATTTGTAATAACAGACAACTTTTCTTTGCATTCCGTCGGATAATCTTGTTTATCATATTCTGACAACAATACCACCTTGTCAGAATAACACAGAATGTTTCTATAATGAGTTTCAAGCAAAGCCTTATTCTTATATTTATAATAAGGGAGAAGTAGTAAACGAGAAAAATAGCCAAACATACCATATTTATGCGTAACAAACCCAACTCTGAATACATCTTTCAAATGACTATGAGCGCCAAATAGATTATAATGGATACAACTTACGACACTCACCTCTGGAAAATATCGTTTTGATATAAACACTGCATCAAAACTCATCGCTCCCTGGTTTATAATCACATCAACTTCTTCCTTTTGGATTATATCATGCAAGAAGATTTCATTCTCTCGATTATTCAGTGATTTGTAGTTGGGCAACTGGAAACTCGGTATGGTGGGATCACATACCTTGCTATTATTGCGCACCCAAGAGAGATACATGCAACGATGGCCCCGACGTTCTAATTCATGAGCAAGAATGTATGTCACCCTTTCTGTACCGCCACATGTGGGAGTAATCACATGCTCATAGTAGAAAAGTATAGTCATAACCGAACAATATTTTTAGTAATCCAAAGTATATATGGTAAAAATAAATAAGGAACAAATCTTAATAAAAGTACCACTAAATATACCCTTTTGGGGAATGACCTTCTTCTTTTATACGATAGTCTCAAAAAAGAATCGCTTGTTTTTAGTGTACGTATTCTCGTTCTAAGAACATCTATGGTATTGGTATGAACCAATGAGTGAATCAAAGCGTTAATAAACTGTGTTTGAAAGATATTCTCTATATCTTCTGAATGTTCATATGAATTTACGAACTCGGCATAAGACACAAAACGACAAAGATCCATTTCAAACATATTATTATGGATTGAACGGACTAATGAATTATCGCGTATTCTGTAATTATAACACAAAACAGAACTAAATCCCACTGTTTTACTGAGCGTATAATAACATGCCAAAAAGAGCACGTCTTCCCCCATACACATTTGCTCATTAAAACGCAAATTGTACTTGCGTATAAGTGACATCTTATACAATTTTCCCCAGACAACAGTGAAAAAATCTGGACATTCTTCAAACAGATTCGACATATTGTGTTGGTCATAAAATCTGTTATGGCCTACTGCTGAAGCATCTTGTACAGGTTGTTTACATACCTCATCTATAAAGACTCGCCATAAACTTGCCAAATCAACATCGTGCACTTGGGCCAACTTGATGATCTTCTGCAAGAAGTCAGAAGTCCACATATCATCTGAATCCAAGAAAGTCACATATTCTCCGAGTGCATGCATCAATCCCAAATTTCTAGCCCTACTCACCCCTCCATTCTCCTGATGAAAGACCTTTATCCTTTTGTCTCTCTTGGCATAATCATCGCACAGGGATCCTGATGTATCCGTACTGCCATCATCAATCAACAACAACTCCCAATCCTGCTCAGACTGTGCCAAAACGCTTTCAATCATACAAGGTAAAAAGCGCTCAACATTGTATACTGGCGTAATAATAGATATCATAGGTTGGAGGCCAGAAATTGATGTCCTTTCAAACGTAATTCAGATAATCGACTCTCAACTTTTGCCCATTGTATGGGATTAAAGCACAAGAAACGCATGGCTGATTCAGAAGGAGCATTCGGCATTCTTTCTGATAATCCAGTGGTATTCAGCAAGGCTTTGATACGTTCACTCCAATCTCCTCCCCATGCATCAAGAGAAAGAGAAATGAACGGACGATGCAAAAGAATGCTAAACACAGAAGAATGAAAAGAATCTGTTATTACAAAGGAAGATGCCTGAATCTTTTCAATCCATTCTGATGGGGTAGGATTATAGAATCCCTTTTTACCCTTTATCATGTTGAGCATTGACTGAATAGAATACAATGGTTTCCCTATCGTCTTCTGTAATTGGTTCTGTATTTGAGAGACCTTCTCAGATGGTTGAAATATAAAACTCAATATGTAATCGTCAGATTTGACGCTACCACCATTGATGATATCTGAAAAATCTCCTAATAATATCGTAGGGTCAGGAACTGTCTCTGCATGAATTCCCAACCCCTTCAAAATATTTGCACCACTTTGTTCTCTCACACTTAAAGCATCTACTTCAGAAAGTAGTTCTTTATACCTTTCATTGTAAACTGGAAGCAATGTAGAATTTCCAAAACTAGCGGCATAAGAGAGTTTCTTAACTCCTTTTGCAACATAGCCTAATAAGTACATCTCATCCAATTGGCCATCAGGTGCAATAATGTCAGGATTAAACACTTGATCACTGCCGGTTATCACTGCATCATAATCACTAATAATGTCACCATAACAATACCGTCTATCACTTAAATGCAAATAGTTACTACAGAATTTTCTGAAGTTATGCTTTCTACAATAAAAATCTACTGTTTCTACACTTTCAACTATATGACGAGGAATACGCCTATGTTTATTGTCATTTGCCCATTTTGGACGGTAATCAATCACTTCCACTTTGTGCCCCATGCTCTCAAGATAGGTCTGTAATGCGTATGCCTGCAATACAGCACCATAATTAAGAGCCCAATGAAATGTAATAATTCCTATTTTCATATATTTACCTCAAACCGATTGCTCTTAGCAAATCTATAAATCTATTCTTTATCTGATTTCGCATTCCATAATGCAGAAATCTAACACAAGTCTGTCTAAATGAATGCTTCTGATAATAGGACCAAAACATATCTCTTTTTAAGGATGGGGCTACTGGCCGTAAAAGGCTGGGCTGTAAACACTCATCCTCTATACAACTTATGTAGTTGCAAGACTCCTTAACGGGATCAAAAACCTTTATGCCTTTATCTGTATTCAATAAGACAAGCGATATACCGCGCCTGTCGTGAAACGTGGGATGACTACGCTCAATGCCCCAGAAATCACCAATTGTAATATCGCCAGGACGTTCAAGATTAGCAAATCTACACATGTGGCATGATGGACGGCTAATAAGCTGTGAATAAAACAATTCACCCCAAAGATTGGTTTCTGGGTTATTAAACCACGTTGTCCCATCCTCAAAATCTATTCTTATTTTCTGATTACCCCAACCTAAAGTTTTATCTTTCATATTAATGGTTCTAATTCTACCACCTTTCTTTCTATGAAGCAATTCTATATAATCAGAAAAGATTTTTGGGGAGGCAACACAATGGCATACGAGATCAACAGTTATAAGATTATCATAATGCTTGAGGAGAAACCCTTTCAACCCCTCTACTTGACATGGAGTCCCAGAAAAAAGAACCAAACGTCCTGAACGCAATTCAGCCCTTACTTTTTCGTATATACCCGTTGTATTGCTCTGAACATATTTAGAACCACGCAACGCCTTTACATGTTCTTTGTCTTCAATCTTTATGTGTGTTACTTGGAAATCATTATTATAGGCTGCACCAAAAACACATCCATGCTGCGATAACACATAATCTGCTAAAGCAGAAAAAACGCCTCCACTTGAAGATGTTCTCCAAATCACCGAATCTCTATGATGTACCGCATAAATCATAGGCTTGGTTTGACTGGTTCTTTTTTCATCGTATCGAAGTATAGGACATACTCTATCACATAATCCACAGTCGACACAATCCTCCTCATTTATAGATGGATATAGAAAACCTTCTTGATCTTCCTTTAATTCTATTGCGGATCTTCCACAAATACTCACACAAGCCGAACATCCACAACAATTATGCTTTTCCTTTATATTTATCATCTTGAAACAACTGACCTAATTGACGAAGATATCTTTCTCATTTGATCCAGCAACACGATACGCTCATTGGACGTACACCCTAAAAAAAGAGTCATCACTACGGTGCTTATTACTGAAAGTGTTGTAGTCACAAGTACATTATAAAACCCATACGGCATAAAATAGTACGAAATAAATGGTAGAACACTTGATGCAAGCGAAACATAAAAAACGACTATCAATACCTTCCTTATAAACAGCATAGAAGACCAAACTGCAAAATCTCCTCTCATCATGTATATTCTTACGAACATAGCTAAAAAGGAAACGAACGCATTGACTACAGCAACAAATGTAACTGGTAGCCCCATACTTAGGCCTATGTATGATAACGGAATAACCAATAATATTACGCCACCAACAACTATCTGATAATTTCTTATATTACTATTAGCCAATTTCAATGTGATTATTGGACGTGTAACTGTATCTAAAAGTAACATCACCAAGATCCATCTAGTAAATGTCACCGTATAACTCGGAACAATACCAAGCCAAGTCTTTAAAATGTACTCTGTATTAAACATCACGGGCATGGAGAGAATAAGCATCAAAAAGTATGAATACTTAGATGAATAGACAACGAGTTTCATCAATGAATCATACTGCCCTGCTGCATATTGCTTGGTTATCTGCGGATTAAAAGCTTGAGTAAAATTACCCACAAATGATGAGACTACGCTTGATATTGTATTTGCTATACCATTAGCAGCATTAACAAGAGGACCACCAAATGCATTTAACAACAAAGAAGCTCCTTGTGACCTTAAGATAGCAGCAGATGAACCAATAAAATTCCACCCCGAGAAAGCAAACATCTGTAAAAAAAGAGTCCTATCAAAAATACATGAAACCTTGCATTCGGGATACTTCCTACGACAATAAATCCAATAGATCAATTGTGAGATTAAGCCTACTGTGAACAATAATACTGCATAACATATTAAACGATCTATGGAAGACTCCATCACAACATAGCAAATCAGCAACTTAAAAACAACATCCAAGATTGACATGTAGGCATATACATTCATGTCCTCATGGGATATTATAGATGACACATATGGTGTGCAAAGGAGTGATAGGGCAAAGGACAAGAGAGATAAATGAAAACAACATTGAGCTGCAAATAATCTTGACGCTGGAAGAACCAATTTTGTTTGTAAATACCATAAGCCAATTATTTCTGTAACGAATATTACAAGAATAGAGAGCCCTAGTAAAACAAAAAAAGAGGTTGAGAAAACAACCTGCAATTGCTGGGAATAACCTTTACCTAATTCAAAAGTTAAGAATCTCTGTACAGATGCCTGTAAAGAATTTGATATCAATGAAAACATTGACACAAAGCCACCTACCACATTGTAGATTCCATAATCCTCTATACCCAAAGCCTGTAATATTACTCTTGAGGTGTACAGGCCAACAAGCATAGATATTATCATCCGCAGATAAAGTGCAGCAGCATTCTTCGCAATACGTTTGTTAATATTTACATGCTCTTGGTTTTGCATTTATCCTAATACTATTCATTCTCAAATATGCAATCAAGATAAGTTACTTCTATCTCACCTCCCCCTATACATCTCCTCATAATACCTCTCGTACTCGCCGCTCGTGATGTTGTCCATCCACTCCTGGTTGTCAAGGTACCAACGAACGGTGCGTTCGATGCCCTCTTCGAATTGGAGCGAGGGTTCCCAGCCGAGTTCGCGCTGAAGTTTGGTGGAGTCGATGGCATAGCGCATGTCGTGGCCTTTGCGGTCGGTAACGTAGGTTATGAGGTCGAGGTCAGCACCTTCGGGACGGCCGAGGAGGCGGTCAACAGTGTTTATGACGACCTTAATGATGTCGATGTTCTTCCATTCATTGAAACCACCGATGTTGTAGGTGTCAGCCACCTTGCCTTTGTGGAAAATAAGGTCGATGGCGCGGGCGTGGTCTTCTACGAATAACCAGTCGCGCACATTTTCGCCCTTGCCATATACAGGCAGCGGCTTGCGGTGGCGTATGTTATTGATGAAAAGAGGGATGAGTTTTTCAGGGAACTGATAAGGACCATAATTGTTGGAACAATTCGTCACGATGGTAGGCATGCCGTAGGTGTCGTGGAAGGCACGCACAAAGTGGTCGCTGCTGGCCTTGCTCGCAGAATAGGGTGAATGGGGATTGTACTTCGTATCCTCATAAAAGAAGTCCTTGCCGTAAGCCAAGTGGTGTTCAGAAGAAGAAGCCGTTGTGGTAAAGGGAGGTTCTATTCCTTCGGGGTGCGTCAACTGCAAAGCTCCGTACACCTCATCGGTTGAGATGTGGTAGAAGCGCTTGCCCTCGTAGCCCTCAGTAAGCGATTCCCAGTACACTTTGGCAGCCTGCAACAACGACAGCGTGCCCATGATGTTCGTACGAGCAAAGGTAAACGGGTCCTTGATGCTACGGTCCACGTGGCTCTCGGCAGCCAAATGAATGATGCCGTCCACATGCTGGGTCTGCATCAGATTTAGCATCACCTCATAATCGCAAATATCTGCCTTGACGAAAGTGTAGTTCGGTTTATCTTCCACATCTTTCAGGTTGGCCAAGTTGCCAGCATAGGTCAGTTTGTCCAGATTGATGATATGATACTCTGGGTACTTGTTTACCATGAGGCGTACCACGTGGCTGCCAATGAAACCAGCTCCGCCAGTGATGAGTATTGTACGAGTATATTGCTTATCCATTCTATTTTTGCCTTTACTTATATAAATCTTCAGAATAGTCAAAAAGCCAATTAGTTTCACACAAAGGCGGATGATGCTTATCCTTATCAGAGAGTATCACCTTTTCCTCGGGCAGGCGCCAGTCGATAGCCAACGCCGGATCGTTCCAGGCTATGGCACCTTCAGCCTGAGGGGCATAAAAGTTGTCGCATTTATATTGGAAAATCACCTCCTCGCTCAGCACACTGAAGCCATGTGCAAAGCCTCGTGGGATGAAGAACTGACGATGATTATCCTCCGTCAGTTCCACGGCTACGTGTTGGCCAAAGGTGGGCGAGCCTTTACGGATGTCCACGGCCACGTCGAGCACAGCACCCTTTATGACGCGCACCAATTTGCTTTGGGCAAAAGGCGGTTTCTGAAAATGCAAGCCGCGGAGCACGCCGTAAGAAGACTTGCTCTCGTTGTCCTGCACAAAATGAACGGTGCGCACTTTTTCATCAAACTCTCGCTGTGAGAATGATTCAAAGAAATAGCCTCGTTGATCATTAAAAAGGCGCGGTTCGATAATCACCACCCCTTCAATAGCAGTCTTGATGACTTCCATATATTGATTATTTAATATACCCAACAGGACTGTATTAAAACACTTTAGAGTCCGAATATCAAGTACTAAACCAAACTAAGACACATGCTTTGTTTAATGCCTCCTTCACTTGCGATACAGCAAGCTGTAAAGGCCATGCACCCAAGCGAACGGTACGCCCCAGTGTAGCAACGTCAGCACAACCGCTAACTTATCGTGCCACTTTCCCTCCTTACGCACCTGCCGCTGCACTTCGGGGAATAAGCATTGCAGGTCTGTCTTCTGTTTCGTCACAAACGCCCAATGCAGCACGGTGCGTTTGATGGCATAGAAGCCGTCATATTGTTCGGCTGGCAGGAATTGCTCTATCTCGTGCAGCAACTGGCGTTTGGCCTGATAAATATGTGGCGAGATGAAATTCGTAAGGGATGAAGGCCGTACCACATAATGATACAGACAGGCTGCCAGTCCGCAGATTTTCAACGTTGGCACAACATGTAGCAAACGCATCAGGAAAAGTGCATCCTCAAAGCAGACAAGCGTTTGCGGGTGAAAACCTGTTTGCCGAGCCAGAGCCGTGCGCACCAGTTTGTTACATACACTGCCATGCGTGCGTTGCGCCACGAGAGCATGCAGCAAGTCGGAGGCGACATAAAGGCGGTCTTCGTAAGTCTGGGTGGGCGTGCAGCAATCGGGATATTCTGTCCAAACGCCACACATTACCATGTCCGCTCCTTCATTCTGAGCCTTTTCAAGCATGCGGTGCAAAAAGGATGGGTCCACCCAATCATCGGGATCAACATGCACCACATAGTTTCCTTGAGCTGCTTCTAATCCAGTTTGCCGAGCGGCAGAAACACCCTTGTGGGGCTGACGCACCAATCTGAGTTGGGGATGCAACGCTTCCTGCTGCTTGCACCATTGCGCCGAACCGTCTTCACTGCCATCATCCACGCATATCACCTCAAAATCTTGGAAAGTCTGCGCCCAAAGGCTGGCAAATGTCTTGGGGAGACTCTGAATTTTATTGTACACGGCGACAATAACCGTAACGGAAGGCGGCATGATCATCGCGTCAAGCGTGGCGTTGTGTCAAAATTTTATGATGATGTGCACAAAGGAAAATAGGCTTTGGTCATCGTGAGCAAGTCTCAGCGGTGCATGTCAGTCACCCCAATCATCTTCTCCCACAATCACCAAAGCCAATGGTCGTATAAACTGCTACCAGCTAATTACCCTCCCCCGGCGGGACGAGTCGCCATAGTACGAAGCATAGGCGTAGTGGTAACCGTAACGATAGCCATAACGATAAGCATAACGACCTGTCGCCATTTCCGTACCATTCAGTATGACGGAAAGGTTCTTAAAGCGTTTCTCCTCGGCTATCGTCTCAAGTTCCTGCAACATCGAACGGTCAAGCAGACCAGCGCGCAACACGAAGAGGGTGCGTTCCACTACCTGTTCGATAATCTGTGCATCGGCTACAATGTCAATAGGCGGACAGTCTATGATGACGTAATCATACTGCACCTTGGCCTCTTGCACCAAATCATGCAACTTTCCGTTCTCCAAGAGTTCGGTCGGGTTGGGAGGCAACGTACCTACGGGCATTACGTACAAATTCGGATGGTGGTCCGAGGTCACTTGCAGCGAAGTCCAGTCGTTCTCCAAACCAGCCAAATAATGCGTAATGCCTTTCTTAGGGCTATGCACATAGGCTGATACAGAAGCATGGCGCAGGTCACCATCTATCACCAGCACCTTCTTACCCTTGATGGCCAAACTTTTGGCCAAGTTCATAGTAATAAAGGATTTGCCGCTGCTCGGATTGAAAGAGGTTACCATGAGCACATTCTTGTGCTTATCTTGCCCTGCCGTAAATTCTAGGTTCGAGCGCAACACGCGGAAGGCTTCGTTAATAACATTCCGATTTCCTTCCTCCACCACCATCTGAGGCATATTATGTCGCTGGTTTTTCTTTCTTTGGAAAAATCCTTTCTTTTTGGTGGAGAAATACGGTATTTCACCTAAGAACGCAAGTTTCAGCCCCTTCAGGTCAGCACGACCACGGAGCACGGTGTTCGAGTTTTCAATAATGAAAATGATGACCACGGGTGCCAGCAGACCAATAGCAAAGGCTATGAGCAAGATGTTGCGACGCATGGGTGCCGTAGGAGCATTGCTACCGCTCGGCTTGCGTATCACGCGTGTATTGCTTGAGGTAAACGCTTGGGAGAGTTCGTTTTCTTCGCGTTTCTGTAGCAGATATATGTATAAGGACTCTTTCACCTTCTGCTGACGTTCTACGCTGAGCAGATATTTGGCTTTGTTCGGACTCGAAGCAATTTCCTGCGTGGCCTTTCCGCCCATGTTCTTCAACGTCTTGATTTGCGTGTCAATGGCTAAGATGGAGTTGTCCAGACTACCCACCATCACCTTTCGCAGGGCAGCAAGCTGCGCATCAAGTTCTTTCACCAAAGGGTTGCTCACACTGCTTTGCGCCACCAGTTGGCTGCGCTCCATGATAAGCTCGTTGTATCGGTTTATCTGCGCATTCACCGTTTCGCCACCCAGACCGCTATTAGTGGGCAGAAGTTCATATCTCTGTGCGTCGTCTGTAATGCTCTTGCGCATATAACGCGCCAAATACAACTGGTCGTTCAACGAACGGAGTTCATCTTCAGCACGCTGGGCCTGCGACATAAACTGTGTGGCGCTCGAACCCACGTCTATCATGAGGTTCTGGCTCTTAAACGACGAGATGTCGTTGTCCACCGTGCCCAGTTCGTTTTCAATGATTGAGAGTCGTTCGGCAATGAACCTGCTGGCATTCACAGCCACCTGGTTTTTGTCCTTTATCCAATTTTCATTGTACACCTGTATCAGCGTGTTCAGCACATCTTCAGCCCTTGCAGTTGACAGGTCGTTCAGGGTGAGCGTCAAGATATTTGACATATCGTCCAATTGCACAACGCCCAAGTTCGCCATCATGCGGGCCGCCATTACCTCTACAGGTCTGCGCGACACATTAACTTCGCAACCATGCTGCGCTGCGTAGAGCCGTGTGGGCACGATACACACCTTACCCACGGGGGTCTGAATCACCTGGTTGATTTGGCCAGCATACACATCGCCCACCTCTTCACCATTGCAGGTAAAGTCTGAGAGTTCTATTTTGCCACCGGGCGACAATTTGAGGTGGAAGTCCACATAGTTTCCGTCCTTTACCCCTAACATGGTCACGTTTACGGGCAGTTCGTTGCCATATACAGCTACCTCATGAAAGCGGCCGTCAACAGTATAACTAATGTCAAGATGCAAGCGCTTGGCCACTTCCAACATGAGGTCTGGCGAGCGCATGGTCGTAATTTCATTGTTGATATTGGCTTTCGTGGTAATGCCCATATCGGCAAATATATCTGCCTCAGAACTTGTCGAAGCACCATTTGTATCGCTCTTGATGAGCAAATCGGCCGAACGCGTGTACACGGGTGGTGTAGTCAGCACATAATAAATAGCACAGCCCATGCTCACCACCAACGACAACAGAATCCACTGCCACTTGCGCAGACAGAGGTAAAGCAGGTCCTGTAATTGCACAAAATCCTGTGTGGCTGCCGGACGTATAGATTTAGGTTTCTGTTCCATAGCTTACTTGACTAACTTTTCTTATTTCGTAATAAGTACTATGAGTGACATGAGGAAGGATGATACAGACATCCAAAAGCCGACCGTGCGGAAGGTATTGCCGTTCACGGACGCCGTGCGCGCCTTCATCGCGTTGGGTTCTACATAGACCACGTCGTTCTGTTGCAGATAATAAACGGGCGAAGAATAGATGCTTTCTGCCTTCGCCATATCCACAGCATACATCTGCTGCTTGCCATTTACTTGGCGTAACACAAAAACGCGGGCACGTTTACCCGTCGCCTGCAGGTCGCCTGCCTGTGCGATGGCATCTATTATTGTCATGTTATCCTTGTCGAAGTTGATGCGGCCAGGATTGCCCACATCGCCGAGTACGGACACAAAGGCATTTTGGAATTGCACTACCACCACAGGGTCGCTCAGCAGTTCGCGCGCCTTCAGTTCTTGTGACACCAACGCAGCTATCTGTTCACGCGTCAAGCCCAACACCTTGACCTCGCCTAACACGGGCAGAGTGATGCAACCTTTGGAGTCTACGGTATAAACCAAACGCGTCTGGTTGCTTGACCCACCGCTACTTACCATAGACAGGTTAAACATCTTCTGCAGCCTATCGTCCTGCGCATTGATGTTGATGGACAACTGGTCACCCACTTGCGCCTTGATGTCGACAGGCATGCTCACTTGAGGAGTTACGCCATCGTTGCTCATATCCTGGAAATACGCGAACTGTTTCGTTTCTGCGCAGGAGGTAATGATGACAAGCAAGGTCAACATCACATAGTGTCTAAATTTTCTCATAAAAAAATCTGGAGTGAAATATACTTATATAATCTGTTGTAAATCTGTTTCTATCAAACATTACCTCACGCATCAGTCTACCAGCTGTATGTATTCTGGCTCAACCTCCACGCCAGCCGAGAGCAAGCCACCCATATCAACAAGGAGGCGGCGTACCTTAGAGCCTCGGCGTGACATCAAGCGTCCTTCCAAGCCATCGAGCGTCCCGCCTACAATGCGGATTTTCTTTCCATACATGGCAGGCGACACTTCTTCGGGCTTGAAGTATTGAAAAGGTGCATCGCTGCTGACAGCACGCATGAAAGCCTGCATCTCGTCCTCACGCACCTGCATTACTTCACCCATGCGACCGCCCCTTATAAAACGGTACTGCAGAAAGTCAAGTTCGCTCACTACGGGGTCAAGGGCCATGCGCGTAGCATGCACAAAAAGCAGGTCGCTGATAAAGGGACGCTTCACCGTCACCTTACGTCCCCGTTCTGTCTTCGTACGCACCACAAGGGGCGTAAACACCTCATATCCACGGGCTTCCAGTATATCTACAGCATGCTCCTTGGCATTGGCACGGCGCAAATCGCGCATGACGAACCATGTGAGCATCTCTTTGCCACGTATGGGAGCTACGGGATTCATGGTTTACGTACAGACACATTTCTTATTCCTGCTTGCATACACAAATGATATGTGACACAAGAAGTTACGCAATGTTTACGAAAAAGTTCGTCTAACTGCATTGATAAGAAATGCATGGATTTGACTGTCATGCAAGTCATCTACTCACACCTCGGAAGTACAAATAATATTTGGATATGTACACTGAAAGAGAGGGTGACCTTACCTACTTCAACAATGAAGGCAAAGGTAAGCCTTTAATCTTAATAAGCCTCATACAATGCTATCAAATCTTGCTTATTCGTGCATTTTCTATTTTCTTACTCACATTATTGCTCACTCAGTCCGTCAGTATGCAACTGATAAATAAGTCTCCTGCAACAGGATGGCGGGTCGAAGTTCCTCGATAAGGCGAAACCGTGCACAACACCAGCACTCCCGTTCCTGCAAGACACATTGTGCGTTGATCACGGCCGCGTGCAACGTTGATCGCGCCCGTGGGCAACGTTGCTCACGGCCATGTGCAACGTTGCCCACGGCCATGATCAACGCACCAGAAACGTAGGGGGAATAAAAAGAAGGGACGGTCGAACGGAGAAACGGCTTACTGGCATGAAAATACAAAGTAAAGTACTGAAACAACGTTTATCAGAATTGGTGGCCTGCAAGGAATGTGCTTATTCTGGCGTAGGGATGTCACCACAATACGGCACATGATGTGGCACGTTGAAGCGTTTTTCGTATTTTTGCATGCACATTCAGGTTGTAGCACCCCTATCCCCCTTTTATTCGTATGCAAGACTTCGTTCATCTTCACGTTCACACCCAATACTCTGTGCTTGACGGCCAGGCTGCTGTGCCGAAACTCGTAGACAAGGCCATTGGCGACGGCATGCGCGGCATGGCCATTACCGACCATGGCAACATGATGGGTATCAAGGAGTTTTTCAACTACACCCAGAAAGTGTGTGGCAAGGCGAAGGGTAAGGTGAAGGAAGCCGAGGAAAAACTGAAAGCCTTAAGGGATGGGACTTATACTCCGAGAACCGACAAGGACGGCAACGACCCCGATGCGGGCAAGAGTACGGAGCAACTGATTACCGAGACAGAGAAGACGCTTGTCAAGCAACAACGCATTGCCCACTTCAAACCTATCTTCGGTTGTGAAATGTACGTGGCGCGCCGCGGCGACAAGCGGCTGAAAGAGCAGCGTGTGGACCAGAGCGGCTGGCACCTGGTGGTGCTGGCCAAGAATGAGCATGGCTACCACAACCTTATCAAACTGGTGTCGAGGGCTTGGGTTGACGGTTTCTACATGCGTCCGCGCACCGATTTCCACGACTTAGAGGAATTTCACGAGGATCTCATTGTCTGCTCAGCCTGTCTGGGTGGCGAATTACCGCAGAAAATCATGCACGACGACATGATTGGTGCTGAAAAGACGGTGGCGTGGTTCAAACGGGTATTTGGCGATGATTATTACCTGGAACTGCAGCGTCACGAGGTGAAGGATCCTGCCATACGTGCCAACCGCGACACCTTCAAAGAACAAGAGCGAGTAAACCCTATCTTGTTGGAACTGGGGCAGAAAATGGGCGTAAAGTGTATTTGTACGAACGACTGCCACTTTGTAGATGAAGAAAACGCGGAAGCACACGACCGTCTGATTTGTTTAAGCACGGGGCGAGACCTAGATGACCCCAACCGCATGCTCTACACCAAGCAAGAGTGGTTTAAGACGCAGGCCGAGATGAACGCCGTCTTCGCTGACTTGCCCGAGGTGCTGGCCAACACATGCGAAATCTGCGATAAAATCGAGACTTACAGCATAGACCATGCCCCCATCATGCCCAACTTTGCCATACCCGAGGACTTCGGTACTGAGGAGGGGTATAGGGCCAAATATACCGAGCAAGACCTCTTCGAAGAGTTTACCCGCGATGAGAACGGCAACGTGGTGATGAGCGAAGAGGACGGTATGGCGAAAATCAAAAAGCTCGGTGGATTCGACAAATTGTATCGCATCAAACTGGAAGCCGACTATCTGGCCAAGTTGGCGTATGAGGGTGCACACAAGCGCTACGGCGAGCACCTGGACGCAGAAACGGAGGAGCGCATCAAGTTTGAACTGCACATCATGAAGACCATGGGGTTCCCCGGCTACTTCCTTATAGTGCAGGACTACATCCGTGCTGCCCGCGAGGACCTTGGCGTCAGTGTGGGCCCTGGCCGTGGTTCGGCCGCCGGTAGCGCTGTGGCCTATTGCCTTGGCATCACACAAATCGACCCCATACAATATGACTTGCTGTTCGAGCGTTTCCTGAACCCCGACCGCATTTCACTCCCCGATATTGACGTGGACTTCGACGACGACGGGCGCGGCAAGGTGCTGAACTGGGTAACACAGAAATATGGTGCCGACAACGTGGCCCACATCATTACCTACGGTACCATGGCTACCAAACTTGCGCTAAAGGACGTGGCACGCGTGCAGAAACTGCCGTTGTCAACGAGCAACGCCTTGTGCAAACTCATTCCCGACAAACTGCCAGAAGGCCCCGACGGCAAGACGCCCAAGATGAACCTGCCGAACGCCATAGCCGCCATACCCGAACTGCGCGAGGCCGAAACATCGAACGACCCGCTGCTGCGCGATACCATACGCTATGCCAAAATGCTTGAGGGTAATGTGCGCAACACTGGCGTGCATGCCTGCGGCTTCATCATCTGCCGCGACAACATTTCAGACTGGGTGCCCGTATCGACGGCACGCGACAAGGAAACGGGCGAGGAACTGCACTGCACGCAGTACGAGGGCAAGGTGATTGAGGAAACGGGCTTGATCAAGATGGACTTCCTCGGCCTCAAGACGCTTTCTATTATTAAGGAAACGGTGGAGAACATCAAACTTTCGCTTGGCATTGACCTCGACATCGATGCCATCGATATCAACGACCCTGCCACCTACCAGCTCTACTGCGACGGCAACACCGTGGGCACGTTCCAATTTGAGTCGCCGGGCATGCAGAAGTATCTACGCGAACTGCAGCCCTCCACCTTTGAGGACCTCATCGCCATGAACGCCCTCTACCGCCCCGGCCCCATGCAGTACATCCCGCAGTTCATTGCGCGCAAACACGGCAAAGAGCCCATTACCTACGACCTGCCGTGTATGGAGAAATACCTGAAAGACACTTATGGCATTACGGTGTATCAGGAGCAGGTCATGCTGCTGTCGCGCGAGATAGCCGACTTTACCCGAGGCGAAAGCGATGCCCTGCGCAAGGCCATGGGTAAGAAACTTATTGAGAAGCTGAACCACATGTATCCCAAGTTCATCAAGGGCGGCACGGCCAATGGCCACGACCCCAAGGTGCTTGAAAAGATTTGGGATGACTGGCGCGCCTTCGCTTCGTACGCTTTCAACAAGAGTCACGCTACCTGCTACTCCTGGGTTGCTTACCAAACGGCTTACCTCAAAGCCAATTACCCCTCGCAGTACATGGCGGGCGTGATGAGCCGAAGTTTGGCCGACATCTCGACGGTATCGAAACTCATGGACGAATGCAAGACGATGGGCATCAACACGCTGCGTCCCGACATCAACGAGAGTTACCTGAAGTTCAGCGTCAATCACTTGGGCGACATACGCTTTGGCTTGGGCGCCATCAAGGGTGTGGGCGAAGGCGCGGTGGCCGACATCCTGCGCGAACGCAAGGCGAACGGCCCGTTCAAGTCAATCTACGACTTTGTGGAACGCGTCAACCTTTCATCCTGCAACCGCAAGAACATGGAATGCCTCGGCGTGGCAGGAGCATTCGACTGTTTCGAAGACTTGCAGCGTGAGCACTTTGTGGCAGGCACCACGAGCGGGGAGTGCTTTCTGGATGCGCTCATGCAGTACGGCATCAACTACCAGCAGGACAAGGCCACGTGCCAGATGTCGCTCTTCGGTCCTACGGAAATGCCCGAGATAGCCAAACCCGCCCCGCAGCCCGTCACCGAACGATGGGGTGACATGGAGCGCCTGAACCGGGAACGTGAACTGCTGGGCATCTACATTTCAGGCCACCCGCTCGACGAATATGCCATTGTGCTGCAGAATGTGTGCACGGCACAGATGGCTGAAATGGCCGACCTTTCGGAACGCCTTAATCAGGACATCACTTTCGGCGGCATTGTGACATCGGTCAAGCGGGGGCAGACCAAACGAGGCAACCCCTACGGCATCGTGCGTATTGAGGACTTCAGCGGCCCCGGCGAGGTGCCACTCTTTGGCGATGAATGGGCTAGATGGAGCGGATACATGACGGAGGGCAACCCCGTCTACATCACTGCCCGCGTCAGCCCCAAGCAATGGAGGCCCGAGGAGTGGGAAGTGCGCATAGGCAAAATCGAATTTTTGCCCGACGTGAAAGACAATATCCTGAAAAGTATCACCATCAATGTGGACCTGGATGAGCTCACCACCGACAACGTGGCCCGCCTCACGGAATTGCTCCACGAAGAGGACGGGCCCACCGAAGTCTTCATCAACGTGGTGGACAAGACACGCTCCATGCAAGTCACGCTGCAAAGCATGAAATGCCATCTGACGGTGAAGCATCAGCTCATTAACTACCTTGACCACGAGCCGGCACTCTCTTTCAAAATCAACTAAAGCCCTACCCTTAAAGGCTCCGTACCGCAGGCACTTGCCCTGCGGCAGGCATCAGTATGGCAAGTCATTAGGGCAACAAAGAAAAGTGCCGATCCTTGGCATTTCTATAGGTTTGCACTATCTTTGCACAGCGAATAAGGCACGTAAGAACGTGTAACTGGCGCAAAAGCACGAAGTAAGACACCTTTTACGCTGCCATGCACATTATTGCATTCCCCTTTTCCGCATCACACAATCACCTACAATCACCTTTACACAACATGGCACAAATCATTACTGACTCCAACTACGCCGAGCTCGCAGCAGCCGGCCTTCCCCTCGTTGTCGACTTTTCAGCCACCTGGTGCGGCCCCTGCAAGAAGATTGCACCCATCATTGATGAACTCGCTGCCGAATACGAAGGCAAAGTGAACATTGGCAAATGCGATGTGGACGAAAACGACGACCTCACGGCCAAGTTCGGCATTCGCAACGTGCCCACTGTGCTCTTCATCAAAGGAGGCGAAGTGGTTGACAAGCACGTAGGTGCCGCTAAGAAGTCGGACTTCGTGGAGAAAATCGAAGCACTGCTGAAGTAGCACTCTCTTTCTTTGGGGAATATTCCCCTGCGAGCCAATGTGAAAACGCCACACGTTTACACATTGGCTCTTATAGGTATAAAAGCCATCCATTCTGGTGAAACGCGGCCGCAGAGCAGGCTCTTGGTTTCCCTTATCACTTATACATTTTCCGTTATGAGCAGTTTAGATGAAGAACTCCTGATGGATGCCGAAGAGGATGCACGCATCGTTGCACACATTCAGCAGGTATTACCACAGGAACTGAAAGAAAAGTTTACCGAGGACGACCTTTATTACTTCCTCGACGTACTCACCGAATACTACGTCCACAGTGGCGCACTCGATGCTCAGGCCGACGACGAGGGCTACGTGGAAATAGACGAAGAAAAGGCTGCAGCATACCTTGAAAAGACGGCCCGCAAGGACAAGGTGGGTGACTTCACAGCCGATGACCTCCTCTTCTTTGTCGACGCGTCACTCTCCTACGATTTGTCCGAGGACTGACAGACACCAGCCACCGTTCCTTATTCCTTATATATATATAGGGAAGCTTGGCTGCTTCCATTATATAACATTCCACCCTATTCATTCTGGCTATGCTGACTGCGTTTCCCCATCCGGCACCCACTCCCCGGCCACAGCGCAAGCAAGGCTTTGCCGTGGCGCGTCTTTGCCTCGTTTTGTGTTGCCTCATGTGGCTCCCGCTCACGCTATGGGCCGAAAAATGGCGGCCCGAAACACTCCCCATGGTCTACCTGCAGGATGCGCGCCGCCATGTGTGCAACCCCGACCACATTCTCGACCCCGCCACGGTGGCCCAAGCCGACTCCCTGCTCACGTCGCTCGAACGCGACAAGGGCGTGCAGACGGTGGTGGCCGTGGTCAAGCAACTTGAGGGCGACGACCCCTATGCTTTCGGTATGGAGTTAGGCAAGCGTTACGGCATAGGCAGCAAGGAGCAACGCACGGGACTGATTATCCTGCTCGCCACTGAGGACCGCAGTTACCAAATACTCACAGGCAACGGCCTTGAAGGTACACTGCCCGACGCCCTGTGCCGCCGCATTGAGAACCGCGTGATGGTTCCCGAACTGAAGAACAAGCATTGGGATGCCGCCATTCTGCTCACCCTGCAGGCCATCGACGGCATTGTGCGCAACGACCCTACCATCACCAACCAACTGGGCGAAGACGAGGAGGACACCGCCGACATCATCGCCGGCATCATCTGCCTTGTGGTATTCATGCTCTTCCTCGTCGTAGCCATCTACTACGGATGGCGCAGCAACCGCTGCCCCGTGTGCAAGAAAGCGCAACTCAAAATTACTCAGCGCAGAAAGGTGCGACACACGAAAACGGGTGAACGCTTCACAGAAATCACGCTCACCTGTCCCAAATGCGGACACAGCCATAAGCGCCGCATCAAGGACAACGACAACCAAGGCGGCGCTTTCGCAGGCGGCATGGCAGCAGGCAGCCTCTTAGGAGGTGGCGGCGGTGGCGGCGGACGCTCCTTCGGCGGTACGTTTGGCGGCGGTGCCTTTGGTGGCGGCGGCAGTGGCGGACGCTTCTAACCCGCAGAAGTAGCGCAGGCTCCGCGCACCTTGATGCTCCTGCCACCTGCTCAATGCCACTTGCTTCAAAACACGTTATCAATCACTCTTACTATTTATCATCATGACATCAAGAATTTCCAAAACCACCATCGGCATAGGCATTGCCGTGCTCGTCCTCTTCTTCATGGGCTTCTCGGGCTATAACACCCTGGTCAACCTCGACGAGGCCGCAGCCACAGCTTGGGGTAATGTGCAGACGCAATACCAGCGCCGTGCCGACCTCATCCCCTCGCTCGTCAACACCGTCAAGGGCTATGCCAAGCACGAATCGGCCACACTCGAAGGTGTGGTGGCTGCCCGCGCCAAAGCCACCTCGCTGCAGGTCAGCGCCGACGACCTCACGCCCGAAAAGATGAAGCAAATACAGCAGGCACAGGGCGAACTCTCACAGGCCATCGGCCGCCTGCTCATGATTACAGAGAATTACCCTGACCTCAAAGCCAGCGAGAACTTCAGCGAATTGCAGGCACAACTCGAGGGAACGGAGAACCGTATCAACGAGAGCCGCCAGCTCTACAACAAGAGCGTGCAGGAGTACAACCAGACCGTGCGCCGCTTCCCCTCGAACATCATTGCCACGCTCTGCGGCTTTGACAAGCGTACCCTTTTCGAAGCCGACGCCGCCGCACAGAAAGCGCCCACTGTCGAGTTCTGACCCACATGCCGCACACCTTGCACAAGCGCCGGGTGTGCGGCCCTTTCATATTCCCCACTCCGAGGACCGCACCTTGCGGTTTCTCATTCCTTATTCATATAGCAAACAACCAGCATACATCTACCGCAATCCCCATGGACAGCAAGCAACGTTACATGATGCGCGGCGTCTCCGCTATGAAGGAGGACGTGCACAACGCCATCAAGCACATCGACAAAGGCATCTTCCCCCAGGCATTCTGCAAAATCATTCCCGACATTCTGGGCGGCGACCCTGAATACTGCAACATCATGCACGCCGACGGCGCAGGCACCAAGTCGAGCTTGGCTTACATGTACTGGCGCGAAACGGGCGACCTCTCGGTGTGGAAAGGCATCGCGCAGGATGCGCTCATCATGAACACCGACGACCTGCTGTGCGTAGGTGCCGTCGACAACATCCTTGTCAGCTCCACCATCGGCCGTAACAAGATGCTCATCCCCGGCGAGGTCATCTCCGCCATCATCAACGGCACCGACGAACTTCTGCAGCAAATGCGCGACATGGGCATCGGTATTTACGCCACAGGGGGCGAAACGGCCGACGTAGGCGACCTCGTGCGCACCATCATCGTCGACAGCACCGTCACCTGCCGCATGAAGCGCAGCGACGTCATCAACAACGCCAATATCCGTCCCGGCGACGTCATCGTGGGCCTCTCCTCCTGCGGCCAGGCCACCTACGAAACGGAGTACAACGGCGGCATGGGGTCCAACGGTCTCACCTCGGCACGCCACGACGTGTTTGCCAAATACCTGGCCGAGAAATATCCCGAAAGCTACGACAAGGCCGTACCCGAGGAACTCGTCTACAGCGGCTCTTACCGACTCACCGACCCCGTTGAGGGCGCACCGCTCAACGCAGGCCGCCTGGTGCTCTCCCCCACTCGCACCTATGCTCCCGTCATCAAGCGTCTGCTCGACGAGATGCGTCCCGAAATACACGGCATGGTACACTGCACGGGCGGTGCCCAGACCAAAGTGCTGCACTTTGTGGGTGAAAACTGCCGCGTCATCAAGGACAACATGTTCCCCGTGCCGCCCCTCTTCAAGGCCATTGCCCGTGAGAGCGGCACCGACTGGGCCGAAATGTACAAGGTCTTCAACATGGGCCACCGCCTCGAGGTCTACGTGTCGCCCGAGCAGGCCGAGCGCGTCATCGCCCTCTCCCGCTCCTTCCACATCGACGCACAAGTGGTAGGCCGCATCGAAGAAGGTCCCCGCGCCCTCACCATCAAGAGCGAGTTCGGCGAGTTCCATTATTAAGCCCTGCAGGCTGTCGGCACGCACCCCCTCAGCGGTATGGTGCATGCCGGCAGCCCGCATTGCGTTCACGCCCCTTACCCCACTTTTCCACTAAAAACCACACGTCCCTTTGAATACACTACTCGACAAACTGGACGGGCTCACGGCCCGCTTCGAGGAGGTAAGCACCCTCATCACCGACCCCTCCGTCATAGCCGACCAGTCGCGCTACGTGCGTCTCACCAAGGAATACAAGGAACTGGAAGACCTCATGGCCGCCCGCAAATCCTACGCTAACCTGCTCGGCAACATCGACGAAGCCAAAAACATACTTATCAACGAGCCCGACCCCGACCTCAAGGAAATGGCACGCGAGGAACTGGCAGCCTGCGAGGAGCAGTTGCCCGAAATGGAGGAGCGCATCAAGCTCATGCTCGTGCCCAAAGACCCCGAGGATGCCAAAAACGCCATACTCGAAATACGCGGCGGCACGGGCGGCGACGAGGCTGCCCTCTTTGCCGGCGACCTCTTCCGCATGTATGCTAAATACTGCGAGCGCAAAGGCTGGCACCTCGAGGTGTCGAGCGCCAGCGAGGGAGCCGTGGGCGGTTTCAAGGAAATCGTTTGCTCCGTCACGGGTGCCGACGTCTACGGCACGCTCAAATATGAGAGCGGCGTGCACCGCGTGCAGCGCGTACCGGCCACCGAAACGCAGGGCCGCGTGCACACCTCAGCCGCCACCGTGGCCGTGCTGCCCGAGGCCGAAGCCTTCGACGTAGTCATCAACGAAGGCGAAATCAAGTGGGACACCTTCCGCTCCAGCGGTGCCGGCGGCCAGAACGTGAACAAGGTGGAGAGCGGCGTGCGCCTGCGCTACAACTGGAAAAACCCCAATACGGGCGAGGTGGAGGAAATCCTCATCGAATGTACCGAAACACGCGACCAGCCCAAAAACAAGGAGCGCGCCCTGGCTCGTCTGCGCACCTTCATCTACGACCGCGAGCATCAGAAGTACGTCGACGACATCGCTTCACGCCGCAAGACGCTCGTCTCCACTGGCGACCGCTCGGCCAAGATACGCACCTACAACTATCCGCAGGGGCGCATCACCGACCACCGCATCAACTACACCATCTACAACCTTGCCGCCTTTATGGACGGCGACATACAGGACTGCATCGACCACCTCATCGTAGCCGAGAACGCCGAACGCCTCAAGGAAGCGGAGCTCTGAGTCCCCGCACAGCCCTTGCCAAACTTACCGCACAGCCCCATTTGCCGACACGCAGGTGGGGCTGTATATATAAACTTATGGGTAATATATTTCACCGTCTACCTGCTCCCGCCGTGGCCCGCCGAATCGGACAAGCTTGTTCTATTCTTCGCATTTCCTCATTTTCAGCCTTTTCGAGGTAAAAATTATTGACAGAAAAGGGGGTGGGGTGGCAGACTCGGCTAACAGCATGCAACACCTTTGTTTTTCAATGGAATAAAGCCGAAAGAAGAAGGCTTGAAACCGTTTTTACACAGCACCTTTCCGTTCGCAGAACAGGCTTTATCATTTGCCACGCCGGCACGGCAGACGTGCCACGCCGGCATGGCAGACGTGCCGCGC
>OBLI01001201.1_pt1 | contig 25769 bp, 25 predicted proteins | sample 1519701 | NCBI WGS metagenome assembly OBLI01 (sample SAMEA3663005, study PRJEB22513) | pig gut metagenome | biome: pig gut; feature: pig-associated habitat; material: faeces | place: France | collected 2012
ATTTCAATCCACGCTCCCCGTGGGGGGAGCGACCGCTTCGGCTTTTCCGCGATTTCCTCAATCAGCGATTTCAATCCACGCTCCCCGTGGGGGGAGCGACAGCAAAGATGCACAAACTCACGTCGGCATCTTTGGCGAGAATGTAGTATTTGGGAGATAAAGCCACGGGAGAGCGGTGCAGAACCGTTTCAGGAACGGGGATAATCCACGCCTTGAGACGGAAAACCGGCGCGAACCTCCCGGGCAATCCCTGTTTACTGGGACTTCGCAGCTACAGAATCAGGGTGTCCTCTGGAAGATAGGTGTTCTTACAGCCGAAGTGCTCCACCTTTTTTTCATATTGATTTCCCAGATAATAGAATCGGAGACTGTCCTTCTCCGGGTCCATAATGGACACCAGCTTGGCTTGCAGGCTTCGGCATTGTCCCGCGTCCAGAAGGCACTCAAACACGGAATTCTGTACCCGCTGGCCGTAATCCACACATTTTTTCGCGATCTGCCGCAGACGCTTCCGCCCGGCGGCATTCTCTGTGTTCACATCATAAGTAATCAGAACCAGCATAGTGTCACTTCCATAAAAAAGGCGGGTAGGCATCCAGATCACCCCGGATGTACCGGGCCAGCAGCAGAGCCTGTACATAGGGAATCAGGCCCCAGCTCATTTTTTCGTTCAGATAGGGATGGGTCAGGATGTCCCGCTTCCGCTCCTGCCAGGCTTTCAAAAACTTTTTCCGACCCTCATCGGTAAGCAGCACCGCGCCGCTGTCCTGCACCTGAAAGTCTTCCGGCTTTACCACCCGGTTGTTGACCAGCGTCAGCACAAAGCGGTCTGCCATGCAGGGGCGAAGCTCTTCCATCAGGTCCAGCGCCAGAGATTCCCGCCCCGGACGGTCCCGGTGGAGAAAGCCCACATAGGCATCCAGCCCCACGCTTTCCAGGGCGCTGGCGCAGTCGTGGGCCAGCAGGCTGTAGGCGAAGGACAGCATGGCGTTGACCCGGTCAAGGGGTGGGCGGCGGTTGCGCCCGTGGAAGAAGAAATCCTCCTTCCGGTTCAGCAGCAGGTGGTCAAATACGCCAAAATACGCCGCCGCGCCCACGCCCTCCAGCCCCCGCAGGGCTTCCAGGTCGGATACCTCCAACACCAGCGGCAGCAGTTCTTTGACTTTCCGGGCGGCGTCCTCCAGCCCGCAGTCAGCCACCCGCGGAGCATGGTCCCGCAAGGTTCGCTGGATACTGGACGCACCGTTGCTGAGTTTCCCGAAAATCATATTCCGGGCAATTTCACAGCTGCGCTGAGAATCATCAGCAATTCGGTATTGTTCCCGGCGGAGCAGCACATTTCCGCTGCTTTCCCCGCAGACCCGGGCAAGAAAGCGGCCTCGCGGGGTGCAGAAGGCCAGACCGATGCCCCTTTGGGCACAGGCTCCCATCAGCGCGGGAGAAGCCCCGGAATAGGAGAAACTGACGATGGTTTGCAGGGTATGCAGGGGATACCGGGCAATGACCTCTTTTTCCCGGTTGGCCAGAACGTTCTCACCCTCTAAAGACAGGTAGATGTCCTCGGAGGTGACGAACAGGGTGTTCAGCAGCTGCTTCATGGCATTTCCTCCATCGCGGCTTTGAGATAGGCGGACACGGAGCGGTTTTTCATCAGCTTCGGCAGGCACAGCTCCTTCAGGGAACAGGCATTGCAGGATTTCGTGGGCTTGACTCTGGGCGTGTAACCCCGCTGATAGAGATCGTGCATCTGTTCGAGCATCTGTCTGACCTGTGCGCGCAGTTCCGGGGTGAAGATCACCTGCTGCCGCCGGCGGATTTCGCCGTAGTACAGGGCTCCTTCCGGAATGTCACAGCACAGCATGGCTTCCAGACACATAGCCTGCCCGCACAGCTGGAGGGCGTCGCCTGTGTCCTCCCGGGGTTTTCCCCGCTTGTACTCCACCGGATAGGGCTGCCACAGCCCATCCTTTCCGGCAAGGGGGATGCCGGTGCTGCCCCGGTGGTATTCCAACACATCACACTGGCCGGAGATACCCAATTCCGCGGAATAGACGCTGACGCCCCGCTGAATCTGCAGATCCCCCCTGCTTTCCGTAAACGCCCGGTCGTGGGCGTTTTCATGCATCAGCGCGCCGTCCACCGTGCGGTAGTTTTCCGCCCACTGGTGCTCGATGTGAATCAACGCCCACTGGCGGCGGCAGAAGGCAAAGTGCTGCAGCCCTGACAATTGGAGGAAATCCTCCTCAGAATAGATCACCCCATGCGCGTGCAGGTGACGCCCTCAGGCAGGCCTTCTTCGTTCACGCTGACCGTATAATCACAATAGGCTCTGGGCGCCACCACGCCGGGCTTCCGCTCCGCCTTCACCAGATCAAACAGCTTGTAAGCCGGGGCATTGCCCAGTTCGGAATCGTGACGGAACACAATCAGCTCCCGGACGGCCATCTTGCCCCGGGCGGCGGAGTGATCCAGCTCGAACATATTGAGAATGGCCTGCCACAGCAGCTGCAAATCCTCCTCGGAAAAGCCGGTGGTCTTCCGGGCCAGATTGGCGGACACAAAGCCCTCCGCCCGGTACAGGCCGTAGGGAACAATGTACTTCCGGCCCATTTCCGTGCCCTTCTTTTCCGCGTCTGCCTCGGTGGTAATGGCGACCCGGGTGATGGTCACTTCCTGGGGCACAATGGGGTCCACACTCCGGGCAAAGCCCAGCTGGACGGGGCCCCGAACCTGACCGCAGTTCAGCGCGCCCTTGACAAAGGTGGTCATTACCGCGCCGAAGGTACGGATATCAAAGAAGTTGTTGCACATGAAATCCCGGATTTTGACATCCAGATCGGCGTCTTTTTTCTTGGCCTCCTTCAGCTTGCCGGGGTCCACGCCCACATAAGCACAGGCCTCCGCATCGCTGCGGTTCAAGGGCACGCCGTCCTTGACGTAGATGCGGTAGCCGGACACGCCCTCCTTCACGGTTTCCACATAGTTGCGGATTTTCCGCTTCAGGCACACGTCGGTGACAAGGCCATAGCCCGTCTCCGGGTCGATGCGGGGCATATTGCCCGCGTCGGGGTCGCCGTTGGGGTTGCCGTTTTCCACATCGAAAAAGATCACGAATTCATACCGGTTGGAAATGGCGCTCATATTATTTCTCCTCCTTTTTTGTGTAGCGGAACTGTTTCTGATGATAGTAGCCCAGGTTAAAGGAGCCCTGTTCCGGCAGGGACAGGCGGACGGGATAGCTCTCCCCCAGCACGTCCTTTAATTTACCGATCTGCCGGTCATAGGAAATGCGAAGTCCTGTGTCCAGCTTGCGCAGATGCTTCTGGCACAGATTGTCGAGAATCGGGAAGATTGTCGCCGGGGTGGCGGAAGCGGAATTGAAATACCTATCCTTGATGGTGGCGTTGATGCCGGGATTGGCGCTTTCCTGCAGGGCCTCGTAAACCGCGAACAGGCGTCCCAGCGTATAGGGAATGTTGGTGCTGTTTTCATTCAGGCTCACGGTCAATACCTCCTTTGGGCACAGAGCATTGGGATTTTTCAGATAGTAGGCTTTCAGAATCGCCGCCCGTCCGGGCGTGATCTCCCGTTCCGCCCGGATGCGCAGCATAGTCGCCTCCAGCAGGGCGGCGGGATAGGCGGAGCCCGTGAAGATGGCTCTTGCCGTCGCGCCCGCCATCACCGGAGAGGGAGACTTGTCCGTGGTGTTCAGGTTCACCGTCTCCCGGAGCATGGCCCACAGGGGCACAATGGCGTACCGATTCCCCACGATCTCCATGCGCTGGTGGTGGTCGTTGACGTTTTTCATCAGAGTGCCGAAGGAATTGCGGCAGAAGAACCGGACGGACAGCCGGGCGGCGTTGGGGGCAAGGCCCAGAATGTAGAAGGGGCGGCAGGGGTCCAGCTTTAGCTCCTCGCAGGGCAGGCCCTGGGCCAGATTCTTCAGCGCGGAATGGAGGTCTCTGTCGCTCAGCCCCTCCGGCAGGGCATCCCCGAACAGGGACAGGCCCGCGAACAGGCTGTATTGGGGCTCGGCCCCCTCAGCCCAGCAGACAATGGTGGTGTCGCCGATGCGGTGGACATTGGACTTGTCCGCCAGCAGGTAATTCAGGGCGGCGGTGTAGGCAAAGGCTGCATACTTGCCCACGGGAGCGTTCAGGCTCTGTTTTTTTCCGTAGGAGCAGTCTGCATTATCATTGAAAGAAACAATTGCTGCACCACTTGATTGAGCGCCAGCAACGCCTTTAATGAATGGATGCACTGATGAAGGAATCTCCTGCTTTCCGGTAACAAGGCATTGTTGCGTCTCTCCTTCTTCTCGCCCATAATGCTCATTCCATGCGTCTCGGATTAACGGGTCATCCTGCGCAAAAATACTATTGACTCGAAATGTTAGATTTGCACCCTTTGCCAAATCCTCCCAGTAGTCGGACAATTCGGGGTGGTTTTCCGCTTCCTCTGGCTTCCACGCATCAAAGAAGTGTAGAATTGCTTTCGCTGTGGGGGTAGATACCTTATCCAAAAGCTTGTGATGAAGTTCAACACAAGCATGAAATTGCTTTGGCTTTAATTCTCCATCAAACCCCAAGATATATTTTGAGTTGTCCCACAGAAAGTTTGAAACAGGATTTGACGATCTACCCACTGACGCTGGCAGCTCCATGGGGGTGGGACGCAGCTGGGTTTTCTTCCCCACCAACACTTCTGAAAGCAGGGGGACGACATTTTCCAGTCTGCCGTTTTCATCCAGACACAGGGCATAGCTGATTTTTGCCGGGCTCCAGCCGGGGCGGGCGATTTTCCCCTGCCGGGCCAGGTCCTCGAACAGACGGGTCAAGGCCTGCAAAATCATGTCCGCACCTCCTCGCTGTACATGGGCGGCACCTCCAGAACACCGTCATGAAGCACCGCCCGGAAGAAATGGGGCGTGATGTTCTCCGGGTCGGAATAGTCCAGATCCAGCAGCATCCACCCCAGATCCTTCTCCCCTTTCAGCTCCTCCGGGCAGGGCGGCAGCTGGGTGCAGGGCCGGAAATGGGCCGGAAATTCCCGGACGCCGAAGCAGGGCTGGTGGTAGAACTGGCCCTTTTCCAGACGCCTGCGCATGATGTCCTGAAATTTGCCGGGGTTGTCCGTGGGGGTGGCCCGGGCCGTCATTTCAAAGTGGGCATCGATGACGTAGCGCACATCCCGCAGCACCATGGCGGCCCGCTGCTGGATGCTGTCCGGGGCAGCAAGGTACAGTTCGCCTCCCTTTTCCATGACGGCCTGGGCCTTCCGGGCGCTGACGGTATCCTTGACCTCGTTGCGCCGGATGTTGGTAAAGCGGATGGGGGCGCAGACATGGATGCGGTCAATGACCCACTTCATGCCGGGGTGCCAGTAGACGGCTTCCAGCAGTCCCCGGGCGGCGGAAGGCGTCATTACGTCATAGCTGACCCGTTCCACTTTCATCTCCGGTCTGCTGTAGCAAGCGTAGTCACCCCAGACCTCGACGGAAATCGACATAGGCATTCTCCTTTCTCTTTTGTATGGATTGTTGAATCGACCAGGCGGCTCTCGCATTGATTTCAGCCCAGTCAGCCAACATCTGTTTCACTGCCAATATAGCACATTGTTCCTGAAAAATCACTCCATGCGGCATACCAATTCCGTCGAGTTTTCTCGAGAACTGAAATAATTTGGCAGCAAGCGGGATAGAGCGGATGCTCTTGTCTGCTTGCTGCCATAATAGCGCAAACTATGTCCAATAAAGCGGGTGCGATTAGATAAATTCCGCCTTTCCGGCGTCGGATGTCAGGGACAGGCCCATTTCCGGGTCGTACAGGCTGAGGTTGGTCAGCACGGCGCTGTCGCCCGATAATGCCTGGATATCTCCGGCGTTCAGCAGGTCACGAAAATGCTTCTCATAAATACTGACGCTGTACTGCCCCGCCCGGCGGCAGTCCTCCCGGCTGGCCCGGCCTTCCAGCAGGGGCCGGCAGGCCGCCTCCCCTTCGCCAAGGGGAATATATACCGTAAACGTCTCCTGATCAATGAGGTGAAAGCCCTTGGATACGGTTTCAAAGGGAAGCAACTGCTCCCGCAGGGTTTTCACCGCACCGGATTTGTCAATATTTTCGCCAATCAGCGAACGCAGGCAGGCAAAATACCGGTCCATCGTTTCCGGGTCACCGGGGCTTCTTCCGCCCTTCAGCGCTTCCCGCGCCGCTTCCACATTGATTCTCTGCAAAATCGGAACGGGATTTTCACTCCGGAAATAGGTAACGACGCTTTCCTCTGCCCCGCGCTTTCCCTCCCGGTTGCAGCGCCCCGCTGCCTGCGCGATGGAATCCAATCCGGCGGTTTCCCGGTAGACTGCTGGAAAATCCACGTCCACGCCCGCTTCAATCAGCGAGGTGGACACCACCCGGCAGGGCAGGCCATCCTTTAAACGCCGGCGGATGGTTCGGAGAACCTCTTTCCGGTGGGCCGGGTACAATAGGGTCGACAGGTGGAACCGCCCCTCCTCCGGCAGCAGGTCATAGAGCTTCCGCGCCGCTTTGCGGGTATTCACGATGCACAGTACCTGCTTTTCCCGGCACAGTTCCCCGGCGAGCGCTTCATCGGACAGCTCGCCCCCATCCCGATAAGTTACCCGGCGGAAATTCCGGAAATTCTCCGCCACCGCCGGGCACAGTTCCTCGATCTGCTGTCCCGGGCAGAACCGGCGGAGCAAATCCCCCAGCACCGGCTGCGTGGCGGTGCAGAGCAAAACCGTGGCGCGGAATTGAGACACGAGACTCGCCATGGCGCCCACGCAGGGCAGCAGATGGCAGGTGGGAATCATCTGGGCCTCGTCAAAAATCACCACGCTGTTGGCAATATTATGCAGCTTGCGGCACTGGGAGGAGCGGCTGGAATAGAGCGATTCAAAGAACTGCACCGCCGTGGTCACAACCACCGGGGCATCCCAGTTCTCCGCCGCCAGCCGCTGGAAGCGGTTGGTTTTATTCGTTTCGTCGTCATCATCGTAACGGACGCCGCTGTGGTGCTCCACCACATTGTTTTCTCCCAGAATTTCCCGGAACACCGCCGCGTTCTGCTCGATGATGGAGGTATAGGGAATCACATAAATGACCCGATCCAACCCGTTTTCCACAGCGTGCTTCAGTGCAAAAGCCAGCGAGGACACAGTTTTTCCACCGCCGGTGGGGACAGTCAGGGAGTAAATCCCCCGGGGCCGGGATGCTTTTTCCAGACATTGGGACAAAATGGCGCAGCGTTTCCGATTCAGCTCCGTATTCCCGGGGAACCAAGGGCGGATATAGGCGTTCAGCCGGTCCAGCAGCACCGGCAGGGAATCATACCCGCCCCGCCGGGGTGTTTGCTCCGCCATGAAGGCCTCCGTGTCCAGATAATCCGCGTCCACCAGACAGGAATACAGCATCCGCACCCACATGGACAGGGCATACGGGTCGGTGATGGCCGGCATTTTCCCCGGGTCAGGCAGCGCTCCCGCCCAGTGGCAGGCCGGGATGCCCCCTGCCGCGCCCTTTTTAATCCGCCCAACACAGGTGGGCGCGCCGGGGCAGTCTGTTCTGGGATTGCCAAAATCCGGCAGTCCGCCGTGATGGCCCGCCACACAGCAGGCCATGGCATTCTCCCCGCGCTTTGCGCATTCCAGTGCGCCCGCTGTGGCGTGATCCACTTTGGGGCCGCTGCGCAGACGCCTTTGAAATTCCTCAGAGCATTTTCCAATGTCGTGGGCATATCCGAGGAACCGCCCACGGGCTTCCTCCCCAAACGCGGCGGCAAAATCACCGCATCGCCGGGCTGTTCCGGCTAAGTGTTCTTCAACCGTTTGAACGGCTCCATCCTCACGAAGATGCGCATAGTACATCGTTCCGCCCCCCCAGAGATGCGATTATTGCAGGATATCCCGAATATGGGCCTGTATTTTATCAGCCAGCCGGTTATGCTGCTCCAATTCCTCGGGCAGCAGAGCGGCCAGCCGGGCCGCTTCATAGTCCCGCCGGGCAAGCTCCAAATCCGCCAGAACGGGCTTCGCCGCTTCGGGGAAGGAGATATCCATCCGCTTGACCTGCTCTTTTTCCCGCCGGATATCCGTGATCTTCACCAGTCCCCGGCCTGTCAGCTTTTGCAGGGAAAGGGAAAACGTACTCCGGGGCAGGTTGGCGAAATCCGCCGCCTCCCGGCGGGTGGGCTGAAAATTCAGCTCCCAGAGCGCCAGCAGGAGCTTGGCGTCGGGAAGCGCCAGATCGTTTTTCAGTGCGGCTGTTTCCAGATAGCGGTCCAGCAGCTTTCGCTCCCGGAAGGCATCGTACAGCACGCCCTCCCCGTCCAGAACATGGGGGCAGACCTGCATTCGCTCATTTCCCAGCTTCTGGGAATTGGGAAGCACCGCCGGCGGCACAGAGCCGTCACCGGCGGCATCCAGCAGGAACCGGTAGACCTTCAGCCGGCACTTTTCGTATTCGTCCTCGTCCAGAACCGTTTTGAAAAACCGATGATAGCATTCAAAGACCGTCAGCTTCATTTTCACGGTCTGGCTGATGGTCAGGCTCTGGGAAGCCAGAGAGCCCTTGGTCTTGACGTAGTAATAAATGGGAATCTGAATGGCACGGAAGACCTCCGCGTAACGGATGTACTCCAGATTGAACATGAAGTCCTCGCACCAGCTGATTTCAGGGTCCATCCGCAGATGGTGCGCCTCAACGATGGCGCGGCGGTAGAGCTTGTTCCACAGAACGCCGTAGTAGAAGTCGGCGGGATCTTCCATCATGTGGGCGGCGAACTCCTCACGGGTCATGATGCCGTCTTCATCGATATCGCCTTTTTGAGAGACCCGCTCCCCCACGACCCGGTAAAAGTCGGAAATCACCAGATCGCAGGGGCCGCTTTCCATGGCCCGCACCAGAGAGCTGGTGGCGTCGGAAGTAATCCAGTCGTCGCTGTCCAGAAACTGGAGATAGGTGCCCCTGGCCCGGTCCAGAGCAAGGTTCCGGCTTGCGGAAACGCCGGTGTTCTCTTTGTGGATGACCTGAACGCGGCTGTCCACGGCTGCATATCCATCGCAAACGGCGCCGGAAGTATCCGTGCTGCCGTCATCGACCAGCAGCAGCTCAAAATCGGTATATTCCTGGTTCAGAATACTTTCAATGCATCTGCCGATGGTATGCTCCGCGTTATAGACCGGGACGATAATACTGACGGTGGGACTCATAAACGTACTCCTTTGGGGAAAATGGTGTTGATAATATTCTAGCACGGGCGAAAGGTCCGCGCAAGATGTGGAGGACAAATTCGGGTTTCTTTTCTTTGCGTCCGGGGGCAGTATGGGCTTGGGGAGCGGGGAGTTCCCATTGACAAACAAAACCCCCTTCCTTATAATGAAGACAAAAATGCACTGGAGGGCCGCGATTATGACAAGAGGCTTTATCACCATCGCCACCGGACGGGATAAATACTATGAAATGGCAAAAAATCTGGTACTGTCCTACCGCCTGTTCTGCGACAATCCCTGCCCCTTCGCCATTTTGTGCGACAGGGAAAACGAATACACCGATGCCTTCGATCAGGTCATTCTCTTCCAGCCCGGCCCCCGGCCCTTTTTTAATAAATTTGAGCTTTTGAAGCGTTCACCCTTTGATGAAACCATTTTCATTGACGCGGACTGTCTTGCCTACGCCGATCTGAACGACTTCTGGGACTATTTTTCCAGCTCCGACGATTTCTCCGGCTGCGGCACCAACTACCCCATCGATTCCGAGAAGGGCCTGTTTCAGGACGGGAAAATCGGGCAGTACAACGGCCGGGTCCACTGGAAGCCGGATATCTGCGGCGGACTGTACTTCATCCGAAAAGGCCCGGCCTGTGATGCCCTCTACGACGAATGCCAGAACATTGCGAAGCACTATGACGAATACGTCTGGCCCGATTTCTGCGCGCCCTATGCCGACGAAACCGTGCTCTGCCTTGCCATGGCAGTCCACGGGATGCACGCCATGGTCGCCGACCCTGCCAATTACGGTCACCCCTGGGAGGCAGACTTCATGGAGCACGACATCTTCACCGGCCTGTGCCGCTACAGTACCGAATGGCACCCCATGGTGGAGCAGGGCCATCTTGTCCACTTCGGCACCCGCTACTGTGCAAAGCCCCCTTACCTGTTCGAGATTGAAAAGATGAATCTCATGCTGAAAAAGGGGCTGCGGCCCGGCAAGTCCGGTGTCCGGCTGAATCCCATGGAAACCCTTCTGTACCGTTGGAAGCTGCGCTACTACTATCTGGAACTGAAGGATTTGTCCATCCGGGCGGTTCGCAAGCTCTGGCGCATCCTCACCCGCACGCCGCCCACAGACTGACCCCAGCCCCGCCGCACTGCCGCGGCGGGGTTTTTGGCGAAAAGCGGTTTACTTTTTGTGCATCCTGTGGTAAAATCATGGGATAAAAGGGAGAGTGTGCGCTCCCAACCAGGAAAGGAGTATTGTTATGAAGGGAATCATTCTGGCCGGCGGCTCCGGCACACGGCTTTACCCCCTGACCAAGGTCACCTCCAAGCAGCTGCTCCCCGTTTATGACAAGCCCATGATCTACTATCCCCTGTCCACCCTGATGCTGGCGGGCATTCGGGACTTTCTGATTATCTCCACCCCCACCGACACCCCCCGGTTTCAGGACCTGCTGGGCGACGGCAGCCACTTCGGCATCCACTTAAGCTACGCCGTGCAGCCCTCCCCCGACGGGCTGGCCCAGGCCTTCCTCATCGGCGAGGAATTCATCGGCGACGAGCCCTGCGCCATGATTCTGGGCGACAATATTTTCTATGGCAATGATTTTTCCTCCATACTGGAAAAGGCACGGCGCAACGCGGAAAACGGGCGGGCCACCGTCTTCGGCTACTATGTCCCAGACCCGGAGCGCTTCGGCATCGTGGAGTTTGACGAAAATGAGAAGGTGCTCTCCGTGGAGGAAAAGCCGGAACACCCCAAGAGTAACTACGCCATCACCGGCCTGTACTTCTACCCCGCCGGCGTCTCCCAACTGGCAAAGCAGGTCAAGCCCTCCAAGCGGGGAGAACTGGAGATCACCACTCTCAACGATCTGTACTTACAGCGGGGCATTCTGGACGCCAAAATTTTCGGCCGGGGATTTGCCTGGCTGGACACCGGCACCATGGAGAGCCTGCTGGAAGCGGCGGAATTTGTCCACATGGTGGAAAAGCGGCAGGGCATGAAAATCTCCGCCCCGGAGGAAATTGCCTTCCGGTTCGGCTGGATTTCCACGCAGGAGCTGCTGGAGTCCGCCGATCTCTACGGAAAATCCCCCTACGGGCACCACCTGCGGCAGGTGGCAGAGGAGAAATTTGTAAGCTTTAAGGTCAGACAGAAAAAGTAAGGAGATTCCCATGACCATTATCGTTACCGGCGGCGCCGGATTTATCGGTTCCAATTTCATTTTCCATATGCGCTCGTCACACCCGGACTACCGGATTGTGTGTCTGGACAAGCTGACCTACGCGGGCAACCTGTCCACGCTGGCCTCCGTCATGGATAAGCCCAACTTCCGGTTCGTAAAGCTGGACATCTGCGACCGGGCTGGAGTATACCGGCTGTTTGAAGAAGAACACCCGGACATGGTGGTGAACTTCGCCGCCGAGAGCCACGTAGACCGCTCCATTGAAAACCCCGAGGTGTTCCTGCAAACCAACATTCTGGGCACCCAGGTGCTGATGGACGCCTGCCGGAAGTACGGCATCACGCGCTACCATCAGGTGTCTACGGACGAGGTCTACGGCGACCTGCCCCTTGACCGGCCCGACCTGTTCTTCACCGAGGAAACCCCCATCCACACCAGCTCTCCCTACTCCGCCTCCAAAGCCAGCGCCGATCTGCTGGTGCTGGCCTATCATCGTACATATGGATTGCCCGTCACCATCTCCCGGTGCTCCAACAACTACGGCCCCTACCACTTCCCGGAGAAGCTGATCCCCCTGATGATCGCCAATGCCCTGAACGACAAGCCCCTGCCCGTCTACGGCACCGGTGAAAACGTCCGGGACTGGCTGTATGTGGAGGACCACTGCAAGGCCATCGACCTGATTATCCATAACGGCAGAGTTGGCGAGGTCTACAACATCGGCGGTCACAACGAAATGCGCAACATCGACATCGTGAAGATCATCTGCAAGGCCCTGGGCAAGCCGGAAAGTCTCATCACCTTCGTCGCCGACCGGAAGGGCCACGATATGCGCTACGCCATCGACCCCACCAAGATTCACTCTGAGCTTGGCTGGCTGCCGGAGACAAAATTCGAGAACGGCATTCAGAAGACCATCGACTGGTATTTGAATAACCGGGAATGGTGGGAGACGATTATTTCCGGGGAATACCAGAAATATTACGAGAGGATGTACGGCTGAGCGCAGATGCCCGCCCTTCTCGGCGCAATATTCACGATTTTTCAAAACCAAGGAGGATTCTTATGTTCTCAGCAGATTATCGCTATCTTCGTCCCCTGAAGGCCGCGTCCCTGAAGCAGATGTACGCGACGCCCTATGAAAAACGGGATGAACTGGAAGTATGGCGCGGCGAAAAAGCCACAGTTTTTCCTCTGCGGGAATTTCCGGGGGATGGTACGCTGTTTGGCCGCGCAGGTGTTCTGGATTCCGATGGAAAATATGTAGAACTGTCCGGTATGGACGGAAAAATCTATGGCAGCTATCCTCTGAAATCCACGGAATTCCGGGATGAGACCGTGGTTTACTGCGGTTATCTGGTAAACCACTGGGGCCACTACCTGATCGAAGGCATTGCCCGGCTCTGGTACTGTCTGGAAAACGACCCCACTGTGGATAAGTATGTATTTGTTCTCGATATGGACGAAGAACGTGAGATCACCGGCAACCACAGAGAATTGCTGCAGCTTCTGAAAATCTGGGACAAGGTCGAGATTATCAACCGTCCCATCACCTACCGGGAGGTCATCGTGCCCGAACCCGGAACACGGGTTCTCCGGTACTACAGCCCCAAATTTGTGCGTATGCTGGACACCATCGCGGAAAATGTGGAAGTTGACCCCAGCTGGGTCGCTAAGGATAAGATTTTCTTTACCCGCTCCAGCTTCGCCAGCGATAACGGATACGAATTCGGACTGGACTCCATGGATAATTTCTTCCAGGTCAACGGCTTCGAAGTGCTGGCCCCCGAGAAGATTCCGCTGAGTAAGACCATCTTCTATATCCGCAACGCCAAGGAAATCGCCTCCATCTCCGGCTCAACCCCCCACAATATGCTCTTTGCCCGGGATGGTCAGAATCTGATCATGATGGAACGGCTGGTCATGAACGATGACTGCCAGCTGAATATCAATCTGCTCCGTCAGCTCCATGTCACCCACGTTGATGCCAATTACCACCTCTACCCCGTAGACTGGTGCGGTCCCTATATTGTGGGCTACAACGACATTCTGCAGCGTTTCATTGACGACCGGAATATGCTGCCGCCGGACTCCTGCTACACCTCCAAAAAGTATCTGGATAAATGTATCCGGCAGTATCTGTTCTCCTACCGGGATAACTACCAGTACCGGTGGTTCATGGCGGATTGGTATCCCTGCATCACCGATACCATTTGGGAGGCCTACAAGGACAGCTATCCCTATTTTGAGCCTTATCTGCTCCGTAAGAAGCCCTTCCTGAAGGAACAATATTTCCAGTTCCACTACTTCAAGCAGTTCATCAAGCGGCTGATTCACTATCGTGAGTAAAGATTGGAAGGAGGAACCCATGAATATTGACTACCGGTACCTGCGCCCGGAAAAGGCGAAGGCTCTGAAAAAATGGTACGATGACCCTGTGGAAGTGCGGGGCAACCCCGCCCTCTGGCAGCTGGATAACGCCACCATTCTCCCTCTGCGCCGGGACGAAAGCTTCGGCCTGCTCTTCGGCAAGGGCGGCGTGGTGGATGGAAACGGGGCCTATGTCCCCCTGTCCTCCATCCCCGGACGGGTGGAGGGAAGCTACCCGGCAGAAGCGGCAGAATACCACGACGAAAAAGTGGTCTACTGCGGGTATCTTGTGAACCACTGGGGCCATTTTCTCATCGAGGGCGTGACCCGGCTGTGGTATTTTCTGGAAAACGACCCCACCATCGACAAATACGTCTTCTTTCTGGACGAAAACGAGGAGCGGGAAATTCGGGGCAACTACCGGGCCTTTCTGGAGCTGCTGAAAATCTGGGACAGGCTGGAAATTATCAACAAGCCCACCCGCTACCGGGAAGTGATTGTGCCGGAGCTGGGCATCCATATGCGAACGGCCTACACCCCCAAGCTGCTTCGGGTCTTTGACGCCGTGGCGGACAGCGTGGTGCCCCAGCCCGACTGGGACACCCCCAAAAAAATCTATTTCAGCCGCAGCCAGTTCAAAAAGGGCCAGCCCTTTGAATTTGGCTTTGACGCATTGGACAATTTCTTTGAAAAAAACGGCTACACCATTCTCTACCCGGAGAAGGTGCCCCTGGACCGGATGATTCACTACATCCGAAACGCCGAGGCTGTCGCTTCCCTGTCCGGCTCCCTGCCCCACAATATGCTGTTCGGCAAAAACGGGCAGACCGTGGAAATCGTGGAACGGCTGGTCATCAGCGATGACAACCAGACCGATGTGAACCGGATGCGGGATCTGCACGTTGTCTATATCGACGCCAATATCCCCCTGTATCCCATCGATTTTGTAGGCCCCTTCATCATGGGCTACACTCCGGAGTTGGAACGGTTCGCCAAAGACAATGGATACCAGCCGCCGGATGCGCGTTTTCTGACGGAAAAACACTACAAGCGCTGCTTTGTGAGCTATATGAAGGCCTACGCCGACCTGTACCGCTACAACTGGTTTGAAGACAGCTGGTACGGCCCCTTCGCCGACTCCCTGTATGAGGGCTTCCGGGCGGGCCATGCTTTTTTCGCGGACTATCTGGACGGAAAAAAGCCCTTCCGCTGGTATCATTATTTTCAGTTCCACTATTGGAAGCAGTTTATGAAACGTCTGCTGAGGATACATACGTAAAAGTGAGGGTAAGAGTATGATAAATGTTTTTCAACCTACATTGGGTAAGGAGGAACTGGACCGGATTGAAAAGGTCTTCGATTCCAATTGGATCGGTAAGGGAAAACTGGTGGATGACTTTGAGAAAACCTTTGCCGCACATCTGGGCAGTACCAAAAGCCGCGTGCTGACCACAAACTGCTGCAGCGAGGGATTGTTTTCTTCGATGCACCTGTGCGGCATTCAACCCGGTGACGAAGTCATTCTGCCTACCATCAGCTTTGTAGGCGCCGGCAACGCCGTCTGCGCCAACGGCTCCAAAATGGTGCTGTGTGATGTGGACCGGCGCACGCTGAACGCCAGAGCTGAGGATATCGAAAAGGTCATCACGCCAAAGACAAAAGCCATCCTCCTGCTGCATTTCGGCGGAATTCCCTGCGACATGGACAGCATTATGGCGCTTGCCGATGCCTACCACCTGAAGGTCATAGAGGACTGTGCCGCCGGTGTCTGCTCCACCTACAAGGGCAAGGCTGTTGGAACCTTCGGTGACATGGGTATGTGGTCTTTTGATGCCATGAAAATTCTGGTTTGCGGCGATGGTGCGGCGCTGCATTTCCGGGATGAAGAGCTGCGGGAACGGGCGGAAAAGTGGCTGTACTTTGGTCTGGAAACCAAAAGCGGTTATGAAAACAGCGTCGCCCAGAAATGGTGGGAGTTTGACATTTCCAGCTTTGGTCACCGGGCCGTCATGAATGATCTGACCGCGGCAATCGCTCTGGAACAGTATAAGAAGCTTCCCATGTTTATGCAGAAGCGCGCTGCCGTCCACAGGTTCTATGACGAAGCCCTCGCCGATCTGGAATGGCTGGATCTGCCTGAGCCGATCCCGGCTGACTGCACCACCAGCTATTATTTCTACCATGTGCAGACAAAAAACGGGAAGCGGGACCAGCTGGCAAAATTCCTGCGTGATCACGACATATACACCACCTACCGGTATTACCCCCTGCACAGGGTTCCCGGCTACGGCGTTACCGGCAAATTTGAAAACGCGGATTATGCCGCCGACAATACGCTGTGTCTTCCGATGCATCAGTCCTTGAGCCTTGAAGATACGGCCCGGGTGGTTGAGACTGTCCGTCAGTTCGGGAAGCAATACTGCTAAGCGCATAAGAGAGGTAATCGAATCTATGTCTACGATTCAAGTTTTAAAGCCCAAATTCCATATTGACGAGTGCCTGGCGCAGATTCGGGAGTGTCTGGAGAAGGGCTGGACCGGCTCCGGCTTCAAGACCGTCGAATTTGAGCAAAAATGGAAGGAATACACCGGCCATCCCTATGCCTGCTACTTAAACTCCAACACCTCCGGCCTCCATCTGGCGGTGAACATCCTCAAGCGCCGCTACGGCTGGCAGGACGGCGACGAAATCATCACCACTCCCGTGACCTTCGTCTCCACCAACCACGCCATCCTCTATGAAAACCTGAAGCCCGTTTTCGCCGATGTGGACCAGTACCTGTGCCTGGATCCGGCAGACGTGGAGAAAAAGATCACCGGCAAGACCCGGGCCGTGATTTTCGTGGGCTACGGCGGACGGGTGGGCCAGCTGGATAAGGTTTTGGAAATCTGCAAACAGCACGGTCTTCACCTGATTCTGGATGCCGCCCATATGTCCGGCACCCGGGTAAACGGCGTGACCCCCGGCACCTGGGAGGGCGTGGACGTGGCGGTCTACTCCTATCAGGCCGTGAAAAACCTGCCCACCGGCGACAGCGGCATGATCTGCTTTGCCGATGGCGAGCTGGATGCCGAGTGCCGCAAGGTCTCCTGGATGGGCATTAACAAGGATACCTACGCCCGCACCAGCAGTGAAGGCACCTACAAGTGGAATTACGGCGTGGACTATGTGGGCTACAAGTACAACGGCAACGCCATTATGGCCGCCATCGCTCTGGCCCAGCTGCCCTATCTGGACGAGGAAAATGTCCGCCGCCGGGAGATCGTCAAAATGTACGACGAGGCGTTCTCCAAGAATCCCAAAATTCAGATCATTCCCGCCCCCTACCCTGAGGAATGCTCCTTCCATATCTACGAAATCGCCGTCCCCGACCGGGAGGCCCTGCTGGCGGAGCTGGCGAAAAATGACATCTACGGCGGCGTCCACTACCGGGACAACACCGAGTTCTCCATGTACACATACGCCCGGGGCACCTGCCCCCGCGCCCACGAGATCACCCAGCACATCATCACCATGCCCCTGCACCTGTACCTGACCGACGAGGATGTGCGCAAGATCATCCGGGTGGTCAACGATTTTGTGAAATAAGGGAGAAAAAAGTATGCTGTTTTTACAGTATCCCCCCTGCTCTACCTGCAAGAAAGCCAAGGCTTGGCTGGACAGCCACGGCATCGCTTACGAAGCCCGGCATATTAAGGAGCAGAATCCTTCCTATGACGAGCTGTCCCAGTGGCTGGAGCAAAGCGGCCTGCCGGTGAAGAAATTCTTCAACACCAGCGGCCTGCAATACAAGGCTCTGAATCTCAAGGACAAGCTGCCCGGCATGACTGTGGAGGAGCAGCTGCGGCTGCTGGCCACCGACGGCATGCTGGTGAAGCGGCCTATTGTCGTCACCGACGACGGCAAGGTGCTCACCGGTTTCCGGGAAGCGGAGTGGGAAAGCACCCTTCTATAACCCAAGCGGCGCGTCATATTTGGCGCGCCGCTTCTTTTGTATTGACAAAGCTATGGTCTTCTGCTATAATATGCCGTAACTTGTTACTGCTAAGGAGAGGATATCCCGTGGAGGATTTACTGAATCAGTTTGACTGCGACACCCCCCATCGCGCCATGGCACTTTTTTGCAGTATCTTTATCCAGCAGAACCGCATGCAGACTGCCTGCGAAAAGGTTCAGACTGATACGACCATGAAGCAGTGGTTGCTTCTGGCCATGCTGGAACAGTGCCCGGAGCCCAGAACACTGACCAGCGTTGGCAGGCTGATGGGCTGCTCCCGGCAGAATGTGAAAAAGCTGGCGGATGCATTGGTGCGCAAGGGATACCTGACCGTGAAAGCAGGCGCAAACAATGCTGTTTCTCTGGAGGAAACAGAAAAGGTTGCCGCCTATTCCGCCCAGATGGCCCAGCGCCGGGAATGTCTGATGCGGAAATTGTTCGCGGCGTTCTCCGAGGAGGAGCTGGCGGAATTCTACCGTCTGCACCGGAAGCTGTACGCAGGCATTGCCGGAGTAGAGGAATATGCGGCGCAGTTGGAAAGTGAGGGAAATAAATGAGAATTCTGGTAACCTACGCATCGAAATATGGCACAACAAAACGATACGCCCAGTGGATTGCGGAAGACCTGGCCTGCGATCTCAGGGACAGCCGGGAAGTAAATGCGGAGCTTTTGAAAAGCTATGACATTCTCATCCACGGCGGCGGCCTGTACGCCGGGGGGCTCAGCGGTATCCAAACCATTGTCAAAAATTACGACGCCATCTCCAACAAGCGGATTATTTTGTTTTCCTGCGGCTTAGCCGACCCGGAGGACCCGGGAAATGTGGCCCACATCGAAGCCGGGCTGGAAAAGGTTCTGACCCCGGAAATGCGGGAGAAAATCAGGCAGTTCCATCTGCGGGGCGGCATTGACTATTCCCGGCTGGGGCTGACCCACAAGGCCATGATGGCGATGCTTCGAACGGTCATGCTGAAAAAGGGCTACGACAATCTTCGCAGCGAGGATCAAATGATGCTGGACACCTACGGCGGCACCGTAGACTTTACCAACTGGGAATCGCTGGCTCCCCTGCTCAGCTATGTCCGCTCGCTTTCATAACGCAACCGGCGCGCCGAATTCGACGCGCCGGTTGCGTATTATTCAAAATGGAATTCATGCGCTAAAGGGGAACATTGTTGATTTAGGTGTCATTGCGAGGAGCGAAGCGACGTGGCAATCCGTTTTCTCCTTGGTAACAGGTGCAAAATCGGGACATTTTAAGGGGAACGGATTGCCACGCCAGTGTGCGCACTGGCTCGCAATGACATCCATTCTTATTCCGCTAAAGCACAATTTAGTCAATTTACTGTACCAGAGAACGATACCGAGCTGCACCCAATGGTGAAACGACGACAGCCCACCCGTGCACGCATTGTCAGCGGCGACTCGCCGCGTCAATATTTCTTTTGCAGATACAGATAGCTGAGCCAGTGGAACACCATGATGATGCAGACGCTGAAGCCGGCAGCTGTGGACAGCTCCGTCTTTCCCAGAAGCCGGAACACGATGGTGGCAATGGCGGCAATCAGCACATACAGATAGCCCGCCCAGGCCCAGGCCTTGTTGGCGAGGAATCTGTTACGCTCGTCATTGTTGGCGGTATTCACTTTCTCCCGGTACTCAGGATTATTCAAATATCGGACATTGCGGATAACCTGAAACACGCCTACTCCCAGCAGGCCGCCGCCCAAACCGCACCAGTAATCGTCAACCAGTCCCGCCATGTTACAGCCGATCAGCACCCCGCCCAGCACCATCCAGAAAATACTGAGAATCATTCTTCTGTTACTTTTCATACTGATTCCTCCTCATCAAACAGGAAAACTTCTTCAATGGTCATTCCGAAAAATTTCGCGATATTGTGCGCCAGAAAAATAGAGGGATTGTAGCGCCCCGTTTCCAGAGAGCTGATGGTCTGCCGGGACACCCCCAGCGCCTTGGCAAATTCCTCCTGACGAATGCCGCGGCTCTTTCGGATTTCTTCAATTCGGTTCTTCACCACACCACATCCTTTTCGTTTTGTAAAGCTAGCTTGACATTATACTAGCACGCTTCCAGAGAAATGTCAAGCGTGTTTTACATTTTTACAGAAGAAAATGCACGGCAGTTTTGCCGTGCATTTTTCAACTGTTTTCGCCGGAATCTGTCTCCCGGGCTGCCGGTTTTCTTCTCCGACGGCGGCGGGGACGGTTGGCGCTGTCCTCCGGGTCGGCCTTCTCCGCCCGGCGGGCGTAGGCCTCCGCCGCTTCGGAGGTGGCCTCGTAGGTCAGGCGGCTGACTCGGGTCAGGCCGTTTTCCTGTAACGACAGCCGTACCCGGATCAGAAACTTTCCGTGCTCCGGGCAGGCGGCAAGGTCCATATACCGGTGCCCCGGCTGGGCAAACCACCGAGAGCCCAGCATCCTTCCGCCGCAGATGGGGCACAGATTTTCTTCCCCGGACATGGCGCTTAAGGCAGCCCGCTTGTCCGCGTAGTCATAGAACACCTTCCGGGCAATGCAGCCGGGCAGCTCCGCGCCGTGGAAGCCGTTTTCGTGGCTTTTCAGAGCCTCATCATACTCTGCCGTACCTTTTTTCAGATCCAGCCGGGCGCAGATCAGGGCGGTGTGGTAAGCGTCGCCCAGTGCGTCGTGGGCAGGACGGGTGGCTTCGATGCCCAGGGTTTCCATGGCAGTCTTCAGGGCCTTCTGGGAGTTGGAGCCGTCGGTCTGGGCGTTGAAAATCATCTGGGCGTTGTACCACCGGTCGGTAAAGGCCGTGTCCATGTCAAACAGCTGCAAATTTTCCCGCAAAATTCCGATATCGTCAAAGCCCCAGGTCAGAAACACGATGTCCTCGCCACACCAGCTTTGAAACAGCGCCATGGCCTCCGGGAAGGGAACGCCCTCGTCCCGCAGGCGGTTTTCCTTGATGCCGGTGAGCTTGCTGACCCGGCGGTTCAGGTGCCGGTAGAACTTGGGGCGAATCATGACCTGAAACTCGTCCGCAACCTCCCCGTCCTCCGTGAGCCGCACCGCGCCGATTTGGATAATCTCGCCGCGAATGGGAACCGGCAGCACCTTCTTGGAAGAGGGGGAACCGGGCCAGGGCTGATTCCATTCCATATCCATAACAATGTAATTCATCGAACGACCTCTGTAATCTGTAATTTTCTTATTATCATATCACAATCCGGTGACTGTGTAAACAGAAAGTTCCAAAAAGCAGAAAAAACCGGATGATTCCGGGCATCCGGCAGCTCCTTTTCGCCTCGCCTTTTCTGGCCTTATTTTTCATTTCCTATTTGGCACTGTATTTAGTGCCAGTTTTCGATATAATAGGCCCATCAAAAACAAGGAGGCAATACAAATGGAAAAGAAGCAGAGAATCTCCACCCGAAAGATCGTTTTTGTCGCCCTGATGGCTGCGCTGACCGTAGCAGGCTCCGCCCTGCGGATCACCCTGCCCATTGACATCGCGGGCACCACGTCCTTCCATCTGGGCAACATCATGTGCGCCCTCAGCGGCTTGCTGCTGGGACCCTGGCTGGGCGGCCTGGCTTCCGGTCTCGGCTCCGCCATCTATGATATGACCAACCCCCTGTACATCTCCGAGTGCTGGATCACCTTCCTGACCAAGGGTGCTTACGGCCTGGCTGCGGGGCTGGTGGTATGGAAGGCCAAGGGCAAATGGGGCTACGGCAGGGCAGCGGTCGCAACCGTTGCCGGCGCGCTGACCTACGTTGTACTGTATCTGGCGAAAAGCTATTTCTACAATGGCCTGCTGCTGAAGGGCCTGACCCCCGCTGCCGCGCTGACAACCATCGTCGCCAAGCTGCCCGCCACCACCTTCAACGCTGTGGTTGCAATTGTCTTCGCGCCCATTCTGGCAGTCGCCATTCGCAAAGCGCTGGAACGGAACCATTTGACAATCGAATAATCGAGAAAGGTCTGTCCGCGCGGCAGACCTTTTTCCCTGTATGTATGCTTTTTCATTTCTGCGGCACCCTAATAGCCGGAGGGATGAATATGACGGAAAAAGATTATGAAAAGCTGGTGCAGAAGGCTTCTCCCAAATCGCCCATGGGAAAGGACTGCCTGAACGCTTTCTGGATCGGCGGTCTGATCTGCGTGCTTGGGCAAATTCTGACAAATTGTTACGGGGCAGTCGGTTTGGATAAGGATGCTGCCGCCACAGCCACCTCCATAACGCTGGTGACGCTGTCCGCGCTGCTGACCGGGCTGAGCCTGTACGACGATCTGGCAAAGTACGGCGGCGCGGGCACGCTGGTTCCCATCACCGGCTTTGCCAACGCCATTGCCGCACCGGCGGTGGAATTCAAAACGGAAGGCTTTATTCTGGGCGTGGGGGCGAAGCTGTTCACCATCGCCGGGCCGGTGATTGTCTACGGTCTGGCCGCGAGTGTGCTGTACGGATTCATCTACTGGCTGTGGATGCTGCTGGTATAACAAGAGCCGGGGCGAATGCCCCGGCTTACTTATTACAATACAGATTCGTAAATATTCTCAATGGCATCGCCAAAATTCTTTTTGTCAAAAGCGGAAGCGATTTCCTCGCTGCGCTTGGAGGCATCCTTGCGCCATTTGGGGTCGTGCATCACATGGTCGATGGCATCCAGAAATTCCTCGGCGCTGTTGTATTCGTAGCCGTTTTGCCCCTCCTCCAGCACCTCGTCCAGGCACTCGTCCTGGCGGCACAGCAGGGGAAGACCGTTGGCGGCGGCTTCGATATAGGTCAGGCCCTGTGTTTCACTGGTGGACGCGCTGACGAACACGTCCCCCAGCTGATAGTAGTTCTGAACCTCGGAGGGCTCCACCATGCCGGTGAAAATCACATAATCCTCCACACCCAGCTTTTTCGCCTGCTTCTGAAGATCCTCTCTCGCGGGGCCGTCGCCCACAATCAGGAATTTCAGCTTATTGTTCTCCTGACGGGCCTCGGCAAAGAGCGTAATCAGCTCGCCCAGGTTTTTTTCACCGCCCAGACGGCCCAGATTCAGCAGCACCTGATCGTCATCGGCAATGCCCAGCGCCCGGCGGCGCTGCATCCGCTCCTCGTGGGACAGCCGCTGATGGTGCTGCTCCAGAGAAATGCCGCTGGGCACCACATTGATGGGCACATGGAGACCGTAGCCCTGCAGGGCGTCCTCCACCTTCTGGGTGGGGGCCACCAGCGTCTTCACATGGCGCAGACGCTGCCGGGACAGCACCTTGGCAAGAAACTCCCCCAACCGCTTGCTGGGGATGAAATAGGAGGTCAGGTACTGCTCGTACAGCGTATGGTAGGTATGCACCAGCGGCGCGCCGGTGATTTTGGAAATCCGGGCGGCAAACTGAAAGCTGAAGAACTCGCACTGGCTGTGGACAATGTCCGGCTTCCAGTCGATGATCTCCTGAATCAGCTTGTTGCGGTAAGAGGTGGGCATCCGAAGATCGGGATACACCGCCCCCAGCGGTACGGAACGAATATAGTACACCGCTCCCTCCTTGTGGGAATGGAGAGAATCGGAAATGGTCAAAATGCGGACATCGTGTCCCTTTTCTGTCAGTTCATCAAACAAATTCTGTACACTGGTAACGACGCCGTTGGTGTTGGTGGTGTACAGATCCGTGGTAATCAGTATCTTCAGCTTCTCCTGCTCAGCCATGGTAATCCTCCCGATCAATTCTCTACGGCCCCATTATAACAGATATTTCCGAAAAATCCACTGTTCTTTTCTTAAGAATTGTTTTCATTTTCAAGATTGCAATTGGTGTCGAACCATGGTAGAATGGGCCTTAACCCTATTTGGAGGAACACCATGAAGACAAAACGGCAGCGGTTTTTGCCGCTGATTTTCCTGCTGATGATTCTGGCCTGCGTTGCCGGCGGGCTACTCTGGTACGACAACAATGTTGACCGCAGCGGGTGGACAGAGAAGGACGGCGTCCGGTACTATCAGGATTTCCACGCAAAGCCCGTATCCGGCTGGCTGGAACTGCCGGAGGGCCGGTACTGCTTCCGGGAGGACGGCACGCCGCTACTTGGCTGGCAAACCATCGACGGCGTTACATACTACTTTGGCGACGACGGTGTCATGACCACCGGCTGGGCGGAAATCGACGGGGACACCTGTTATTTCGGCGGCAACGGTGCCATGGTCACCGGCTGGCTCTGGCTGGAGGATGGGCGCTATTATCTGCGGGATGGAGCGCTGCTCAAAGGCTGGCAGGACATTGACGGCGGGCGGTGCTACTTTGACGAAGACGGTGTCGCCGCCATAGGCCTTACCAAAATCGGCGATGATTCCTACTTCTTCGCCGACGGCTTTCTTGCCACCGGGCTGACGGAAATCGACGGAAGCTTCTACTTTTTCGGCGACGACGGGGCCATGCAGACCGGCTGGCAGGAGGATGAAACGGGACGCCGCTACTTCCTGACCGATGGCCCGATGGCTGTGGGCTGGCTGGAAATGGAGGACGGCTGGCGGCTCTTCGGCGACAACGGTCTCATGACCGTAGGCTGGCACCAGTCGGGAGAATACCGCTACTATTTCCGCGAGGACGGAACCATGGCGGCAGGCCCCACGGAAATTGACGGGCAAATCCACTATTTCACCCCGAAAGGCATCGAAGTGGTGCTGGTCAACGGGCTGAATCCGGTGCCGGAGTGGTACGAGCCGGAGCTCGTGACCCTGACCGCCGACCATCAGGTTGCCGCCCAGTGCTATGACGCATTGGTCAGAATGCTGGACGACTGCAATGCCGCCGGCATCGAATACGAGTTCAATTCCGGCTACCGAACTCTTTCCACCCAGACCGCCATTCTGGAATACCGGACCCGGGAGCATATGGAAACCTACAAGCTGAATTTCAAGGACGCCCGGGACAAGGCGCTGGAAACCGTAGCCGTCCCCGGCACCAGCGAGCACCACCTGGGGCTTGCGGTAGACCTTCTGGGCAAGGAAGCCATTGCCTGGTTCACAGAGCACTGCTGGGATTACGGCTTTATCCTGCGCTACACCGAGGACAAGGAAGACATCACCGGCATCATTGACGAGCCCTGGCATTTCCGCTATGTGGGCACCGAGGTATCCCTGGATATGAAGGATTCCGGTCTGTGTCTGGAGGAATACTTAGGCGCCGAGCCGGTTACATCCCAAAAGGTTCACGAACTGTTCGGCGAAAAGCTCTACGAAGAGGTCATTTACGGGAAAGAAAACCAAAAATAATAAGGCTATCAGAAAGACTGTCATTGCGAACCAGTCCGCTTTCCTGGTGTGGCAATCCATTCTCCCCAGAAGACAAATTGCCACACCAGCGGCGGTGCACTGGTGTGGCAATGACAGTGTTTTTTCGCTTACTGCGCGCGGGTACCGAAGTTGACGGAGGTATCGCCCTGGGCGTTGACGCCGAACTCATAGTCCTTACCCGGCAGAACGGCGTTCATGAAGATGCCCACCAGAGCAGCCACAGCCAGACCGGACAGGCTGATGGTCACAGAGCCAATGGGGATCACAATGGAACCGCTGTAGGTCACGCCCACAGCCAGACCCATGATCATGGCGGCAATCAGCACGTTGCGGCTCTTGGTGAAGTCCACCTGATTTTCCACCACGTTCCGAACACCGACAGCGGAGATCATGCCGTACAGCACCAGACTGACACCGCCCATGGTGGCGGCAGGCATGGCGACAATCAGCGCGGCGAACTTGGGGCAGAAGGACAGGATAATGGCGAACACGGCAGCCAGACGGATGACCTTGGGATCATAGACCTTGCTCAGCGCCAGAACGCCAGTGTTCTCACCGTAGGTGGTGTTGGCGGGAGCGCCGAACATGGCGGCAAGGGCGGTTGCCAGGCCGTCGCCCGCCAGCGTGCGGTGCAGGCCGGGGTCAGCTACATAGTTCTTGCCCACGGTGGAGGAGATGGCGCACATATCGCCGATGTGCTCCACGATGGT
>OBLI01001202.1_pt1 | contig 25766 bp, 17 predicted proteins | sample 1519701 | NCBI WGS metagenome assembly OBLI01 (sample SAMEA3663005, study PRJEB22513) | pig gut metagenome | biome: pig gut; feature: pig-associated habitat; material: faeces | place: France | collected 2012
TTTTTTGAAGGTGGGCCATCTAGGGCTTGAACCTAGGACCTCCAGATTATGAGTCGTTTCTGAGTATATTTCAAGAAATTTCAAATAATGTTAAACTATTGAAAACAAACAAGTTAAATATGTTGTATATTGCAAAGAATTTCGTATATTTGCAGCAGTTTTCAGGCAAGAAGGTCACCTGAAGGTCACCCCAAACGCCAACAGACCATAGTCTGCACCCCCGACAAATAAAAGATTTTTAAGAATAACATTATGGAATTAGAGCAAAATAAGGTCATAAAAGGGCAGCCATTGGCTTCAAATGGCACACATAAAAGTAGCCGAGGCGAGAAATGCTTGGCGAAATTCACATCGTCGAACGGATGTGTTTTTGGTTCATTGATTCTCGACATACGCAAAGCTGGCGATTATACCCAGCCCTTACCCGTAGCTGTTAGGATTGCCTATGAAGGTAAGAAGGCTTTCCTAAGACTTGGCGAGAAGTACACTATGGAAGAGTGGGTTCAACTCTGCGATTATGAGAAAACTGGTCGAAGAATACAACTGACAGAACGTAGTGAACTAAAAGCATTGATGGAGAAAATTAAAATCCTGACCAACCAGCTAATCTGCGAAGGCAAATTTTCTATCAAAAGGCTTCAAGACTGCTATCAAGGGAAGAAGGAGGACACGATAAGTATATACCATATCTGGGATGATTATCTGCGTGATAAAGTAGAAAGTGGTAAAGCTGGCACTGCTAGAATTGGCAGAGATATCAGAAAAAGATTTGTTAAAGACAATGGCGAACATGTTGAATTTAGCGACATAGACAATACATTTATACAGAAATGGACAGCAGCTATGAAGAAGGATGAACTGAGTGTTACTTATATCGGCATCGTGTTGCGCACGTTCCGCACTATCGTGAATATCGCGATCAGTCGGAATTTGATTAATGGCAATACAAAGGATATGTTCAAGGATTCCGGGTATAACAAGAAAGTGAGCCGTAAACATGAATTTCTCGACGTGTCAACAATGAGTCAGCTATATGATTTTTGGGAAAGATACGAGGCAAAGGATGAAAACGGCAAAGAACTGCTAACACCCAAAGCAAAGTTTGCTCTGTTTCGTGACCTTGGCTTATTCCTCTTTATGTATCTCGGTAATGGACAGAACCTGGCAGACACACTTCGTCTGGAATATGACGGATGGTACTTTGCAACACATGGCAAACAACTGCGATTCCTTCGCCATAAGACGCGAGATCGTAATGAGGATGCCAGTGAGGTCATCTTTCCTGTTACGCCCGAAATAAAGAGGATTCTCGATAAATATGCCAACGAACCCAGACAAGGGCAGCGTGTATTCCCTATTATGAGCCAGGACATCACTCCCGAAAAAGAAATATGGGTCATTCAGCGTTACAACAAATATATACGCAAGCACATGGAGTTTGTTTCAAAACTTGTAGGCATTGAACAGCGCCCCACACCTACTTGGGCCCGTCATAGCTTTGCAACGAACCTGAACAACTCAGGTCGAGTTCCTTATAAATATATTAGTGATAGCATGGGGCATAGCAGCAGCGGGGACATCACATCAAACTATATAGGTACCTATCCTCTGGAGAAGATGCTGGAGTACAATGCCTACTTACTAAATGAAAACAAACCTTCTGATAATAAAGCAGAACTTCTCGAGTTACTACGTAGTATGAGTGAGAAAGAACGTAAGGCACTAATGAAGGAAGCAGAGAAGTAAGTGTTAATTTCGGATCTTTTTTGAGTATAACAATCATAATACAACAAGAATTGTGTAATTTTGCAACAGAAAAGGCAAACGTAGCCTCAAATATAATAAGGTATGAAAAAAGATGAACTAATGAATAAGATACGCTGTGGCGAGACGAGCCGAGTGCAGTTTAAACAACAGTTCACCACACAGAAGGAGATTGCTGCAGAAATAGTAGCATTTGCCAACTGTGAAGGTGGAGAACTGTTGTTTGGTGTGAAAGACAAGACTGGCGAGATTCTTGGTCTCGACTACGATGCTATCCAACAGACAAACCGTGAACTGGGCAATACTGCCAACGAACAGGTACGCCCAACTATCTACATCCAGACAGACGTTGTGGACGTAGATGGAAAAATGATTCTGGTGGCTACTGTGCAAAGAGGGCGCAACAAGCCATACAAGGACTTGGCTGGTCACATCTGGGTGAAGCAAGGGTCAGACAAACGCCGGGTGACTGAGAACAGTGAACTATTAAGCCTTTTTCAAGATTCAGGTGAATATCACGCAGACGAAGCCAGTGTGAAAGATACTTCGGTGAGAGACATTGACACATTGGCACTTGACCGTTTCTTCCAAAAAGTCTATGGCAAACCTATTACAGAGTTTGACGTGCCACAAGATCAGTTGTTGCATAACCTTCATATAACGGATTCGGAAGGAAAACTTACCGCAGCGGGATTGCTGTTCTTTGGTCAACGCCCACAACAGTTCAAACCAATGTTCGTTATTAAGGCAGTTTGGTTCTATGGAAACAGTATTGCAGGAAAAGAATACCGTGACAGCCGAGATATAGAAGGTACCATTCCTGAAATGTATGAACAAGCCATGATGTGGTTGAAGTCGTGCCTTCGCCGAACACAGAATGGGCAATCATTTAACTCTATCGGACAGTTAGAGATTCCTGAAACCGTGCTGGAAGAGCTGCTTCAAAACGCTCTGGTTCATATTGACCTGTTGAAAACGGCCGCTATCCGTCTAATGGTCTTCGATGACAGAGTAGAGATAGTGAATCCTGGCTGTGTGATGGGTGGTCATACGATAGACGAAGTGAAAATGGGCAACTCGTTTGCCCGTAACCCATTGATGGCTAACTTCTGTGCCAAGACCATGCCTTATCGTGGCTTAGGTTCAGGCATCCCACGCGTATTGGCAGAAGACAGCCGCGTGGAATTTATAGACAGCAAGGAGGGGAACCAGTTTACAGTACGCATAATTCGTCCACTTACTGCCACAGAAACAGGGAGTAATACCGATTTGGAAGTAAGTAGAGATGAAAAGGCAGTGAGTAATAGCGAGAAGGCAGCAAGCAAGCAGAGAGTGGCAGTAAGTAAGCAGGGAATGGCAGCAAGTAAAGAACAGATGCTTCTTGCTTTCTGTGTAGAACCCAAGCCTTTGTCTGAAATCTGCAAGCATCTGGGACTGAAAGACAGGTATAAAGTTAAGAAAAAGTATATTGACCCACTCCTTAACAAGTCACTTCGTATGACAGAGCCTGAATCGCCCAACAGTCCCACTCAGAAGTATGTAACAATTTAACAGAAGAGGATAGCAAGTGTTATGGAAACTTATGATTTTCTCCAAGAGGTGGTGAAACCATTTATCAATAGCGATTACCAAGACTTCAGTTCAAAGAAAGTCGAGGGATATTCTCTCTTTGTCTCGAAGTTTGAAAAGCCGTATGTACAAGCTATGGTCAGGGGAGATATTTTGGAACTACTACAAAACATAGAAGTCAAATACGTCGAGGTGACAAAAGGGGAAGCCAATCTGTACAAATCCCAGATAAGCCGTTGGTATGTCAACGGATTTACTGACACGTACAATGGCTGTCGAAGAAATGATTTGAAACATCCTTTTGTTAATCATGATTATTTGACCCTGGCAAGCAAGTTTAAACCAGTAGAGGATTTGAATTGTGGTCAGTGGAACAAGGACAAATTCCGCAAATACAGTATAAACCTTGGACGATATGAAGGTATTCTGTTCTATGTCGCAGAAAGAGAAACAATTTTATCCATAGAGAAAAAGGAGGTAAAAAGCAAAACACCTGTCTCGGAAGTAATTAAGGAAGAGAATGTATTCAATTTGGATGGGCAAAATGACATGCAAGTTGTTAATACAGCAAATTGTGATATACCAAGGGAAACTACTGCCAATTGTAGAGTTACGAGTAACAGAAAAGGCCGTAAACAAGCATTTTGTAATCTTTCAAATCATTCGTTAGTTGGTATAGTTACAGATAAGACAAACTCTTTTCAATTAGGACAAGAGATTAGTCAGGTAATTGTCTCTGAAATTAATTCTGAAAGCAGGCCACAAGAAGTAGTGGCTTTGACGATTGCTTTAGAGATTTGTGAGTTGATACCTAACCTGGAAGAAAATAAACGCGCCTATTTTGAAATACTTAAAAAAGAAACGGGAATAAGTTTTGTTCTTAAGACGTTTTACAATAATTACAATTTGTTCTGTGACAAGGAACACAATTATAAAGACAAGGCCAAGACACTCTCTAATCATAATGGTTCAAAAACAGACCTGAACCTTATTATCGATTACAAAAATAGCTTTCAAGAAATCAAGAATAAATATAAAAATCAAGCCTAATTCTATTTCTAAGAAATCCAAGATATATCTGTTGTTTTCCTTGAATTCTAAGAAATAAACGAATTAAAAACATAATTGTAATTTCGCCCCCGAATTGAGAAAGACTCAGTTCGGGGATTTTTTGTTTCCCCCAATGTATGACATATAAAATATTTACAATTATGGAAAATATTGTGGTATTAAATGAAAAGTTATTCGAGGAGATAATTTATCGAACAGTATGCCGATGCCTCGAAGAGAAGAATATCGGCAACCTTGTAGAGCCCACTGTTGAGGAGGGCTACTATGATCGCAGCGAAGTCTGCGGTGAGTTACACATTTCTTATCCTACTCTATGGCGAATAGAGAAGTCTGGACTATTACACGGTCAGAAAGTGGGGAGGAAGAATCTCTATTCAAAGCAGGAAATTAATGACCTGATTAAATCGGGTAAGTTAGCAGACTATAAACCAAGTAAGAAATGAGCTATATCGGATACCTTAATAGATTCTGGAGTGCTCACGAGGATTTTATGTTCCCTGCGGCAACAATAGCACTCTATGCTTATTTACTGAATGAGTGTAACAGGCGAAATTGGAAGATGCCTTTCGCATGTTCTACGGTAATTATTTGCGATAAGTTGCGTATCTCAAAACAGACTCTGTCAGCAGCAAGAATGCAGTTAGCAGAAGCAAGACTCATCGAGTTCACAGATGGCAGATCACGTTTCACACCATCAAAATATACCCTTCTTAATTTGACTGATGACTTGACGGTAAAGCGAACAGATAACTTGACACTTTTTAATACTAAAGACAAAAGACAATCCGAGAGAGAGATGATCATCCCGACGGTTAATGATGTTGAGTCTTATATCGCTGCATGCTTGATACCCGATGGATACGAGCTGAAGACGGGACTTCCTCAACGTTTCTATGACTACTACGCCTCAAAGGGCTGGATGGTTGGCAATAGTCCCATGACTGACTGGCAGGCCACCGCCCGTAAATGGATAAAGGATAAGCAAAACTTAATAAAGAAGAATGATGGAACATATAAACATGTCAAAGAATGTGGACGAATTGAAAACCGGACTGAAGCAAGAAACTTTGTCGAAGAACTCGAACAACGTACCATCAGAGCTGCTAACGGAGAGTGATCAGATGTTCTTAAAGAGGTTCCCGAGCTTGGATAAGGTCTATAAGGCCTTCGGTCCTGATTCCTGGCGGTATGCATTGGAGCATATCGATAAGGCTGTGAATACTTTAGCTCCTTCATTAAACCGTCTCAATCTGATCTACAATACAAAGGATGCAGATATGGCTCTCTTTGCAAAGCATTTCTTGGGTTATTACTTGATGGTAGAAAGGAGCGGTAGGGAACTTGCCAAGGATACGTGTAAGAATATTGCTGATATATTTCTTGGTCGCAACGGTGCTGAGTGTACGCCCGTCAAGTTGCTTTGTTATTTTGCAAACTATCCGGACTTTAAGGAGTCGTTTCGAGAATTCGATCCAGAGGACATAATAATTCAATACAATAAGAAATTCAAGGATTGGTGGGGAAATCAGGTGGCAAAGTATGGCAATACTACTATGGAAGATACTAAAAGTAATGATTCACAACCTAATGGTTTGGATGGGCTCAAAGTTACAGTCCGCCGATGGATAGAGCAAGACGAAGACCCTCGACAGCATGATCTCTACAAGGTATTTCATATCGTCAGTGATGAGATGATAGCCGAGATAGAGAAAGAGGTAGCAATAGGTGTATTCTGATGATAAATAGAATCAAGTATAATAGAATTAACTCTCAAATAAATTATGTTTTATGAAGACAATAGAACGTATTCCGTTTTTATCGAACGTGCTCATCGTAGCATGTACACGTATGAACAACAGTGATTTAGGCAAGTTAATAAAAGCAGTCGTAACGTATGCTACCGATGGGACACGTCCAGCGATGGTTGACCTCCGATTGGAGACGTATTTCGACTTAATTGTCCAAGACCTTGATTCACTGCGAACGGCTGCTGATCAGAAGAGCCGCAAGTGTAGCGAGAGTGCAAAGTGTAGAACAGCCAAGAGTACAGTTAGACTTGCCAATGCTATGAAGAAGACAAACGATGACACTTCTCCTTTGGTAGCGAACGATAAGGAAGAGAAAAGTGATAGCGATTTTAACGCTAATGAATCCACCTCTTCATTCGAGCAATTGAAGCAAGTCTACGGCAAGACGGGCAACAATGAGTCGCAAGCATTCGACGTCTGGAAACAATTAACGGCTGACGAGCGAACGTTAGCGTTTGCTCATGCTCAGCGATTGCAAAGTGACCTCACATCTCGTTCTTACCTATTCGTTTATTTACGCGACAAGGAATGGCGCAGGACTGGCATGCCGCAAGGGGGACTACAATAATAGTCCACAACATATTAGGGGTAATGATGACAGTTCTGCCATATTACCCCAATATGCCAAAAGCTATCTGCCTTTGGAACCCGACCAGGAGTGACCTTCTCCTGGACCTCCAATCAGGGGCTAACGCCCCAAAGCTCCCATATAATTAACGAAAAGAATAAGACCATGCAAATATGTGAGAAACAATACCAGTCACTCAACATCTCCGCTTCTCCGTCCTTTGTCACAGCACAAGGCCGAGAAAATGAGCGACGTGGATGGACTAAGGAGACTTACGATGCCAAGAACAAGGAAGCGGGAAACCGCTACGACTGGTCGCGACGACATCTCAACTTTGAGATAAAAAGAGGCAAGGAAATGGACCGAATTAATGGAAAGCCCATCTATGACCGCCCTACCATCATTCATCTTGGCACGCAGGAAACGTCGTTAAAAGAGAGATACGACAAACGGCTGAAGGAACTGAAATTCAAGCCGTGGTCACCTGATGCGCCAAACCAGCCGAATACCTGTGTTGACTTTGTACTCAGTGGAGACCACGACCGTATGACAGAAATAGCCTTCGGCAAACCGATGGATTTTGATTGGCACGAGGACAATAGCTCAATCACTTTGGCTAATGATCCAGACCACCCTGGGTGCAAACAAATTGAGACCTTGGCTCTGGAGTATTATGAATTCCTTTGTAAGAAATTTGGCGAAGAAAATGTACTTGGACTTGAATGCCATCTGGACGAGACGACCCCACATTTCCACGCACTGGTGATCCCTGTTGCTGAGCGGAAAACTCAAGGCAGAACTGGCGGCTATGACCTCGACCCCGATATTGAGTCAGACAACAAAGAGCGTCCCAAGCATATTATCGCTCGACAGTTCGAACGATTGAACGAGAATGAAAAGCGTTACTATAAGCCCGCAGTGAAGAAAATAATTCCGATGGTCAGTTATGCTCATTACTTCGGAAAGACCAAGTATGAGGTATACGCTTCATATAAGCAATGGCACACCATGCTCTATAATGAAGTTAACTGTAAGTGGGGGTTATCACGAGGCGAAGACACATCCCTGATGACACCCGAGGAGCGTAAAAAACATCGCAAGAAGAACAAACGTCAGCTGGAGAAGGAAAGGTTAGATGCTCTGAAAAAGGCTGAAGAGGCTGAGCAAAAATCAAAAATTGCGACTGAAAAATACGCAGCAATTCATGAAAAGCTTCAACAGGCAGGACAAACGCAATCCATAGTTGAAGATAACATCCGAGAAGGACGTAAGCAGGTAGCCAAATTGGTGACACAAGTGGAAACTGCCCGTAAAGATCTGAGTGATGTCAAACAAAAAAGAGACAAAGTCCAAAAAGAGAAAGACTCTCTGGAACTAAGAGTCGAGGAACTGGTCAATGCTGTTGGTAATCCCAAAGAAAGTGCCGATGTGGAGAGTTTTGATAAGATGGTATTTAACTATAATCCCAACAGTAAAGGAGCCATCATCGATAATCTGAAAGCAATGGGTAAGTCAAGTATCACCATGATGGATGTCATCATAGCAGCTTTTGATGAGATAGATAAAATCAAGGCTAAAAAAATGGGGTTCTTTGAAGCCCCTAAAGATTTCAAGAAAAAACGTGATACAGACATCAAGTCTATCATGACTGATATGCAAACCATTCTCCGTAGTTTTGCCTCCATTCACAAGGACGAGCTGACTCGCAGAAGCCGTGCCATTGTTAAGCAGGAGCTGCGTCAGAATGCTTTAGCCATCAAGAAGATTCAGCAATATGACGAGATGACCAAACGGGGCATCACCATAGATTCCTACGGGAAAACCAAAGCAAAAGCCGACGACTACGATAAAGTCTCTAATGTGTTAGATACCATCTGGCCAGGGCTTTGGAATGTTGTTCGAGTTATCGTCAATCCACGACTCGACAATTACGTCATGAGCGAAGGGGAGAAAGAAACGGTTAGAAAGGTGTTACGAGAGAGTCCGAAAGAAAGACTGGCAGATGTTGGCTTGATACTAAAAGCTGTAAGTACTATTCGACAAATAGTTAATGATACTAAAGCTGAAGTCTGTTTGATAGGAGCAGAGTCTGCTGTGGGCTATCTGGAAAAAATTGGTATAAATCTGGCAGAAGGAGTAATAGAGCACACGGCAGAGGTTGCCGCCACTACAGCTTGTCTATTTTTCAACTATGTTGATGCAGCTACAACAATCTCCGTATCGTGTGGCGGAGGTGGAACCAACAATGAATTACCGAGAAAGAAAAGCGATGAAGATGATTTGGCTTTTGCCCATCGATGCCATCAGACGGCAAAGACAATGATAAAACGTAATCATAAGCGCGGTATCAGTTCCAATATTTGCAGACGCTAACGAGTTGATTAGCCAATAAGGACATCACTCTCGGGGATTTATAGCCCTAAGAGTGAGGCACCCCATCTGACAGTTGGAGCCTATCCATCTGGAAACGTAGAAAGGTGGAATTGCTATTGTTGTCCATGTAATCAAAGAAAATTAAAATGAACGGAATTTGCAAGAAATTTATCTGAAAGGATGATGTTTTGCTGCATATTTGACTTTTTCTGTGCCAAAACGCAAAAAAAACGAAGAAAGCCATCTTTATTTCAGGAAAAACCATTACCTTTGCATTCAACATCAATAAAAAGACAAAGCAATGAAAGATATTAATCGTATCAAAGTGGTTCTTGTAGAGAAAAAACGTACAAGTAAATGGCTTGCCAGTGAATTAGGGAAAGATCCCGCTACCATATCAAAATGGTGTACCAATACTTCCCAACCCGACTTAGCCACTTTGACCAAAGTAGCACAGCTGCTTGAGGTTGACATCAGTGATCTGCTCAATAAGACCGTAAAAGAGAATGAAGAAAGATAAAAGTCCATATAGTGCGGCTTTCACCGGCTGCTCATTCATGATGTATGAGATGAACAGGATGCTTCCTCTGTTTCTTGCAGAAAACTCAGACGAGTTGATAAGGCAGGAGATAGAGGATAATCGTGTGCTTATGGTTAACACTGTGACATCACGGAAAAAGTATATTCTCGAACTCAAACGTCGGTTCGAGTCAGTGCCAAGACAGTATTGGGAATACTATATGCAATGGAGTGAGAATGAACAAAGACTCGGACTCCTGTATGTATTGCTTCGCACCTACCGCATAGTTCTTGACTTTCATCTCAATGTTGCGCTTAGGAAGTGGCATTCCATCGACCATCGTCTTTCCTTCGATGATGTAGCAACAGAACTTTCACAAATTGCCGCAAATGACACATTTGTAGATTCTTGGTCGGACAGTACCAAGAACAGGGTGGTTTCCGCTTATCTTACTTTCCTCAGCCAATCGGGAATTTATGACAAGAAGACATTGGAATTGCATCGGGCGGCTAATGTGGGAAACTCTTTTTATGCGTATTATATATGTAATGGACAAGATTGGTTTTTGGAGACCTGTCTCCTCTATCCATACGAGATTGAACAAGTAAAACAGTGTGCCCTATGACCGTAGATGAACTATACGAGATGCTGCAGTCTCCCAAATTCCAAAACACCGAGGACGGCGATTTGTTCTACAATTTCTTTGTGTTCCAATATCTGGCATCCGACGAGTACAAGATTCGCAGACAAATCAAGACCTTCAAGGATAATCTGGTACGTCCTGCTTCATACGTGGATGCCCTTACCCTTGATTTGTTTGAGGAATTCTGTACGTTTCTCGATAAGCAGAGCTTTGGAAAGCAGAATCCGTCTCTCCTCCGTTTTCTGATGGATATGGAAAGTAAGACTCCTGAAAACATTCAGAAGGCATTGGTACAACAAGCCAATAGCCAGAAGTTCTATGAGTACATCCACGACCGCATAGTAACCCATACGGCCATCCAAGATGACAAAAAACGTCCCTTTGTGTTCGTTTATGGCATTGGTGATATTTTTCCCTATCTGCGTACCAATGTGTTCCTCACCAATTACGAGAAATACAACCGTACCGACCTGTATAAAATCATCGTGTTCTATCCTGGCCATCGCGTCGATAACACGTTCTCCTTGTTCGATACATTGGATGATGCTAATACTTATCGTGCGATACTTCTTTTGAATGAAAACAATGAATAACAATACCACTATGGCAATTATCAAGGATTTATATCTAAACGACACCTTATCCCGCCCGCTGAATCCGGCGGTATCTGCGGAGGATTTCACTGTGGAAACAGTCAAAACCGAAATAAACGAGTATGTCTTCACAGATGAGATTATCAATGGTCTCTACAATGTCTTGAATGCCATTTGGACACAGAACGTCAGTCACAACGGCATTTGGATTAACGGTTTCTTTGGTTCGGGAAAATCGCATTTCCTGAAATACCTCGGTTACTGCATCAATCCCAACCATCGTGAGGATGCCCTTGCCCGATTTGCTGCCGCTGTGCGCGAACGTGACCCACTAACTGTGCAAGGTTCCAAGAGCCAAGTTACCATTGACGACCTTAACCAGTTGTCGGCATGGATAAAAAAGGCAACCATTGATGTGGTATTGTTCAATATAGGCACTGTCCATGACACCAACTCCAATGAGAAGGATGTGTTTACACAGGTGTTCTGGAATCAGTTCAACCGCTTCCGTGGTTACAATTCCTTCAACCTCGCCCTTGCGCAAAACCTTGAAAAGGTGCTTGACAGCACAGGCAAGTTTGATGAGTTTAAACAACGCCTTGCTGAAGAAGGATTTGATTGGAACGAACAGGCCTCCATGCTTGCCACCGTCTTTCTTGACCATGTGCTGGAAATAGCAAAGGAACTAATGCCTTCTATGACCATAGATTCCGTCCGCAAAGCCATCATGGAGGACAAGGAAAATGTCAGTCCCGAGGCATTCTGCTCAGAACTGAAGGAATTCATAGACAAGAAGCAGAACAAGAACTATCGTATTCTGTTCCTTGTAGATGAGGTGAGTCAGTTTATCAGCAATCGCGAATATCTTCTGCTTCAGTTGCAGGAGGTGGTGACGGGATTGCACAAATACTGCGCCGACCAAGCCTGGGTGGGCTGTACCGCCCAACAGGATTTGTCACAACTCATGAGCAACATGCAGATTGTCTCTACAAGCGAGGATTACGGCAAGATTATGGGACGCTTTGAGGTGCGTGTATCATTGAAAGGCACTCAGACTGAATACATCACCCAAAAGCGTCTGCTGACCAAGACTGCAGATGGTGAGCAACTTCTCCATAACCTATGGAGCGATAAGCATATAGCCATTGAAGACCAGTTTATGCTTCCATCCTCATTCAATTCATTCAGAAGTGAGGAGGAATTTATCAACTACTACCCATTCGTTCCCTATCAGTTCCGACTGATGAAGAAGGTGCTAGAAAATTTCAACACATTGCGCTATATTGATTCGCAGAGTCGAGGCAATGAGCGAAGCATAATTAAGATTACCCATCGCACCGCTTCAAAGAATATGAATGACGAGGTGGGACGCTTCATTTCGTTCGACAAGTTCTATAATGCCATGTTCGAGGGGGCACTGATGGCTTCTGGTCAACGTGCCATCAATAATGCGTTGTCGATGATACAGGAATATGATGATTCTGCCTTTGCCGAACGTGTAGTTCATGTACTGTTCATGATATGCAATCTCTCCACTCCTGATAAATTGCTGTTTCCCGCAACCCAAGAACATATCGTCACCTTGCTTATGGAAGATGTTGATACCAATAAGGCAGAACTTATTTCCCGTGTGGAGAAGACACTTGCCTTCCTCGACCAAAAGCACATCATTCGTACCGAGAAGTTTACCGACGGACGTGCTGACATCTATTGTTTCCAAAGTGAGGATGAGATTGACGCCGCCCGCGAAATAGACAGTATGGAGATAGACCAGGCCACAATGGCCAACTATTTCTTTGAGATATTCCGCAAGCATTTCAAGTGTACTACAAGTTCCAACAAAGAAGCCTATTGCTCACGCAACTTCTCTATCGGATGGTCCATATATGGGCGTAACTTTCTTGCCAACAATGCTGACATTAACGTAGAGTTCACATTGGGCAAAAAGCAGACCACACCAGGTTTATTCGGCACCAATGAACCCAACAAGCTTACTTTTTCCGTGGAGCAGGAGCTGTCGAAAGACAAACTGCTTGTCAATGATTTCTTCTGGTATTGTCAAGTTCAGAAATTTGCCGCTGAAAAAATCAATTCAGAGACCAGGCGCAAGACGGTTGAGGCATTCGCCGCACGTGCCAATCAGGTCTATGAGACACGCATTGTGCCAAAGATGAATGCTTTGCTAAACAAGTGCGAAGTGCTCTCTGGCAATGCTACCCTGCAAGTTGCCGGTGAGGGTGCAGCCCGATACAAACAGGCTCTTGAACTCCATTTCGCCAATGTCTATACTCATGCTCGAATGGCTATGGGTTCAAACATTCCAACCTCTATCGATGAATTGCGAAACAGCATCATGCGTCCTGTCAATCCGGAAGAATATGGTCCATTAAACCCCATGACACCTGCTGAGCAGGAATTGGAGCAACATATCCGGTCACAGTTCGGTACGGTTTTTGTCAGCGAGATAGTACGTATGTTTGGCAGCCGTCCGTACGGATGGTCTGATTATGCAACCCTCTATTTCCTCAACGAATTGCGCCGTCGTGGTCGTTGGACGTTTAAATACAACAATGACGCCAACATTGACAGCAAAATTGTTGCTGCCAATATAGTGAAAGAGCAGAACAAGTTTACTGTCGTAGCTGCCACCACCATCTCACAGGAACTGATCAACAAGTTCGTGGAATCTTGGAAATACGCGTTGAACATTGCTTCTGCCCCTGCATCCTACGACAGCGGCGAACTGTTCCGCCTTTGCAAGGACACCGCCCACGGTGAAAAGCATGTCAGCATTGGCAGTATTCTCCGCAGTTATAGCGACATCCGTAAGGAAATCGCCTCCTATCCCTTTGTGACAGTAATCGATCAGGCCATCGACCTGTTGGAAAGATGGGGAGCAGAGCGAGACCATAAGAAGTTTTTTGAATTGGTCATTGAGGAATGTGAACAGGGCAAGGCTATTTTCGATCGTTGCAAGACCGTTATCTCTTTCACCAAGGATTTGATTGCACCATATCAGAAGATGAGGGCTTTTGTCGAAAAGAACCGTGATAACTTCACTTTCCTTGCCAATCAAGAAAAGGTGAATGCCCTGTGTGCCATCATTACCGACGAGTGGCCAATGCAGAATATGAAGACCTACCGTTTGTTGTCGCAAGAACTGACAAAGGCTCTTGAAGGGGTGAAAAGCGAGAAGCGCAACGAGATAGTCAAGCATTATCAGATTGTCTTTGACGATTTGCGTCACATGTGTGCTGAAGCAGCGGTGGAATACAAGATTAACGAGCAGCAAGTCATACAGCAGATGACCGACAGTGAGAATCTCTATGTACTCAACAACAACCTTAATACCTCTGACTATCGTGCCGAGCAAGTACAGGAGATTATGAAACGTACTTCTCCTTCCACTTCCACACGTCGTGTCCGCATGGTTTCTCTTCACACAGGTTCAACCACTCCACTCAATACAGAGGCAGATGTGGATGCCTACCTTGCAAAACTGAAAATACAGTTGATGAATATCGTCAATTCCCGCGAGGCGAACGATGACATCATGGTAAAATAACCCCTACGATTATCAAGAGATGGACACGAATAAACTAAAACGCTTCGCTACCGAAGCCAGAAACAAGATGCGACAGGGTGTCGCACAGCAGCTCCTTACCCTGGGATTCAATGCCGAGGGTGAGGCCACAGAATTTCCTCGCCAACTGCAAGGGGCTACGCTCTATCGTGGCCAGCAGTTGGAAGAGTCGTTCTACGACAAATGGGTGGCTCTTTATGAGGCTATCAGGCATCATGGGGTCAATAATGTATGCGAGGAGGTGGCTTACACTTGGTTCAACCGCCTCGTAGCCATACGCATCTTGCAAAAGAACGGTTTTATCGACCGCGTGTGCAGCTTTGACAATTCTGAGGTGCGTGTGCCTCATATTGTTAGCGAAGCCCGCCAAGGTCGCTTCCCGTCGATGGATGCGGCTGAACGTCTGCGTCTTCGTGCCATTATCGCCGACCCGACCAAGACCTACGAGCAGTTTGCTCTGCTCATCACGGCCTTCTGTCATGCCACTCCGATTATACACCGTTGTTTTGGCACCATAAACGACTATACCGAGCTGCTTTTGCCTTCCGACATCCTCGACGAGGGCGGCTTTATCGACTCGCTGAACAATACAGCGTTTATCTCAGAGGAAGATTACCATACTACCGAACTCTTGGGTTGGCTCTACCAATTCTACATTTCCGAGAAGAAGGATGATGTGTTTGCCTCTTTCAAAAAAGGCAAGAAAGCGGAGTCGGAGGACATACCTGCCGCCACACAGATCTTTACCCCCAACTGGATTGTGAAATATATGGTTGAGAACACCATTGGGCGCATTTATCTCGATAACAATCCTGATTCAGATTTGCAAGAGAAAATGCCCTACTTGGTATCCCAAGCGGATAATGGAAATCATGCGGTATATACTTACAGTCAGTTGGAGGAGCTGCGGGTCATCGACCCTGCCTGTGGTTCTGGTCATATTCTTTTGGAAGCCTTCGACTTACTCTATGAGATGTACCTGTCGGAGTTCTACAGCCGTGAGGAGGCTATAGAGGCCATATTTCGCCACAACCTTGTGGGCATCGACCTCGACACGCGAGCCAAACAGCTTGCCACCTTTGCCCTGCTGTTGAAGGCATGTCAGCGCGACAACTGTTTTCTCGATGGACATTGTATGCCCAAAGTCCTTGATATGCCAGAACCATACGATGCCACCTCTGTACGAATGGATTTGAGTAGTGCATGTCTGAAATTCATAGGTGGCTATGAGAACGTGGCAGGCGAGATGTTGGAGGAGGACATGGAACTGCTGAAAGAAGCTGATAACCTCGGAAGCATTATGCGGTTCAACGATGATGAAGACTATCTTGCCATGCTCCGCCATTATTATGATGACTGGACAGAGGGAGGCACTGAGGATTGTCCCGAAGAGATTCAAGCCCTTCTGCCAGGCGTAGAATTGATTCTTGCCCTTACCGAAAAGTATGCCGCCGTCATTGCCAATCCTCCTTATATGGGTAGCGGTAATATGAATGCGGTGCTGAGCGAATATGTAAGGACAAACTATGCAGAGGGGAAGGCGGATCTATTTTCTGTCTTCATGCTCTTAGCAAAAGACCGCCTGATGCCTAATGGCAAATATGGCATGATAAATATGCAGAGTTGGATGTTCCTCTCTTCTTTCGAGAGACTCCGCATCCATCTACTTGAAGAGTGTACTATAGACAGTATGCTTCATCTTGGTCCTCGCACGTTCGACGAACTTTCTGGTGAAGTGGTACAAAACACTGCATTTGTCATTACTAATTTTGAACCAGATACCAACTGTTCAGGAATGTATTATCGTTTGGTTGATGGTAAGAACTGTTCTGACAAAGAGGTCCTCTTCCTATCTAATTTGTTTGGTAACACAAACTATCTCCGAAGGATTTTCTATCCTGTTGTACCTCAGCACAATTTTAAAATCATCCCAGGCAACCCCATAGGCTACTGGATTGGACAACGAATACAGAATATATTTGCAAATTACTCTCAGTTGCGGGCTATTGAGGATCCATGTATAGGAATGATGACATGGGACAACAACAGATTTCTTCGCAATTGGCAAGAAGTGTCATATAGTTTAATCTCTTTCACTGCGAATAGTGTAGAAGATGCAATTGAATCTTCTTTTAAATGGTTTCCATACATAAAAGGAGGAAATGGTCGTAAATGGTATGGCTCATATAACTTGATTGTGAATTGGCAATTTGGAGGTAAGGAAATTAAAGAATCAGGAATGACAAGTTTTAGAGGAAAGAAGAATTATTTCAAAAGCGGAATTACATTTCCACGTATAGGTTCTTCTTTCTTCTGTGTCAGATTGTTACCTAAAGGTTTCATATTCGATATAAATGGACCAAGCTGTTTCCCTATTCATGACAATGGTTGTTTAATGGCCTACTTGAATAGTAGGGTCGCCAATGTTTTATTACAGTTATTTTGTCCTACTCTTACTTTTCAGGTAGGGGATATTTTTAAAGTACCATTCATTGAAGTTGATAATGAAAGTGCAAATGTAATTAAGGGTTTAACAGATTGCTGCATAAATATCACCAAATCAGATTGGGATGCTCACGAGATCTCATGGGATTTCCAACGTAACGAGTTGGTACGCCAGCAGTTGGAAGTCATCCTGTTTGAAATGCAAGACAGAGGTGTTATGTCCGAGAACGCTACCATTGACGAAATAGGCTCTTTCCATCTGCCAGGACTCATGCAATCCATTGAGATTCTTTTGGAGAACTACAAGGCAGAATGGGAAGATGCTTTCCATCAGCTCCACACCAACGAAGAAGAACTCAACCGCCAATTTATCCATATCTACGGTCTGCAAGACGAACTTACACCAGATGTGCCCTTGGAAGAAATTACCATCCTTCAGCAGGGGGAGATTTCAATAGAAGACGGCAGAATTGTGTGGCACGATGACGTTGTCATCAAGCAATTGGTAAGTTATGCTATCGGCTGCATCATGGGACGATATTGCCTTGACAAGCCAGGACTCATACTCGCCAACCAAGGAGATACATTGAAAGAGTTTGCAGAGATAGTGCCAAATCCCAGTTTTATGCCCGATGACGATGGCATCCTGCCGCTGATGGACGAGCAGTCTCCCTTCCCTGACAATGTAGTGAGCCGGCTGCAAGAGTGGGTTAAGGTGGCATTCGGCAATGACCATCAGACAGAAAACCTCAACTTTATTGAGTCTGCACTGGGCAAGAGCCTACACGACTATATGGTGAAGGACTTCTGGAAAGACCATAAGAAGATGTACCAAAACCGCCCCATCTACTGGCTGTTTTCCTCCAAGAAAGGAGCCTTTAGTACATTGGTATATATGCACCGCATGGATGCCTATACGGTGGGCAAAGTGCGCACCCGCTACCTGTTGCCCTACATCGAATGGCTGAAAGGACGAATTGATGCCCTCATGGCACGTCAATCGGAACTGTCAACTTTAGAGCGCAGGCAGTTGCGCGACTTCAACAAGCAGTTGGAAGAGTGCCGCGAGTACGATATCAGGCTGCATGAAGTGGCAAACAAGCAAATAACCATCGACCTTGACGATGGCGTAGTGGTCAACTATGCCAAATACGGCGATGTGTTAGCAAAACTCAAATAAGTGATTAAGATGAGCATAAGAGAAAAGATATACAACTATTTCAAGAGTGCCGAGGACTTGCACGTGTTGTTTGTTTTCGACGGAGTGGGAATGCTTCAGGCAGAGATAGAAGAGGATGCTTCTCCATGGCCAGAGGATTACCACTATCAGGTATTTGGTGGCAACTGGTTTACAACTAAGGTGCTACTCTATACTGAATGGAAAGATAAGCATGTGGTTCTGCTTTTCCCTGGTATGCAAGAACCTGCAGGACAAGAAGCCTGCCTTAACTTTCCGCTGATGAGTGTGCTGAAAGCCAATATGATATTTCACGAAGAAGATGCCATCGCCTTTATGCAGCAACGAGGCATAGCAATGCAATATGCAGACTTCTTTCAACGCCATATCAGCGAACTGCTTCGCGACCGCTATGACAAGGTGCTGTCGCCCTATTACCACAGCCATGTGTTCAACTTCGATTATGCCCACCGTGGCATACTGTCCGTATATCTCGGCAGCAACAAGATGCTGGAATGGTATCAGATTATCGCACAGATAATCATCCTGTCGGCTTCGGAAGACGGCAACAAGGCTAACGCTTTCTGGAACAAGCTGAAACCAACAGCCAAAGTGAGGGCAAATGACATACAGGCAGCTCTGATGGAGAAACTCATCCAGACTGTAGGCATTTCATTCGACCTTTCTACAGGCAACCCGATGGGAAAGGTAGCAGAGTCCATGAAATACAATGCCCTCACGCAAAGGATGGCTGTCAGTGATGCCGATCCGTATAAACAGCTGAAGATGGAAAACAGTGTGAGGTTACAGCAACTGAACAGCATCCTGTCTTCCATTAGCGAAAACACCAAGCTGCACGAAGCCTTTGCTCCCGCTTTTGCACAGCTCAGCAGCAAAATAAAGGAAGAGACCTTGCTCGATGTATATGGCAGCGATGCTCCATACGCTTATATTTCCGAACAGATGTGTAGGCTGATGGCTCACCGCATTATTAAGGAAGCCCTGTACTCAAATCCAGCCCATGTGGCAGAACGCTTTGCGGCCATGAATGATGCAGCATTGCTTGGAGAACCATTCAAGGCTTCATTGGCTTATTGTCAGACGGTAGCCCGATTCTATACAATCGTCAATACGATTGACACGCTGAAACTCAACTCGCCAAGTCTCTATATAAGCAGATATACCAGCCAGTTCTACCTGCTTGACATGTATTATCGTCAGGCAGTCTGCCTCTATTCTGAACTGGCTTTGGAGGAAAAAAACGAAACGGTGGAGGACATAAAATTTAGGATGGACACAGACTATGCTTCCATCACCAACGAACTCAATCTTGAATGGCTTGGCTGCGTGAAGGAGATGGGTACTGGATTTGAAACCATTACAGAAATGGAGCGTCAACCTGATTTCTTCAAGAATCATATTGGTACACCTAAACTGAAAACGGCGGTCATCATCAGCGATGCCCTGCGATATGAGATGGCAGTGGAACTTATGGAACGGCTGAACGGCAAGAAGCATGTGGCGACTCTGGAACCGTGCTTGGCCATGCTGCCCACTGAGACGAAATACTGCAAACCGTCGCTGCTTCCACACGATGAATTGGAATGCACAGGTACGGATATGACCGTTGATGGAGAAGTGCTGACTTCCACCGACCAGAGAACGGCCCACCTGAAGAATTATATTGATAGTGCCTTGTGTATCACTTACAAGAAACTCATGAGTCTGTCTAAAACAGAGAAGCGCGATGTGTTTAAAAATAAACTGGTGTATGTGTTCCACGGCACTATCGACGATAATTGTCATGGGTGCAATCTCACTACATACGCATCAGCCTGTAAGAACGCTATTGATGAATTGGTTCAGCTCATTGCCTATATACACGACGGAGGCAACGTGACAGAAGTATATCTTACAGCCGACCATGGCTACCTTTACAACGACATGTTTTTTGAGGAAAAGGACAAGCAGGGAATAAAGGAGGAAGCCGTAGAGAATACAACACGATATTTCATCAGCGAAAACGAGACTGTGAATACTGGCATCACGAAGTTTCCACTGAAATCCGTCTCAGCAATGAAAGGTGACTACTATGTGGGAGTTCCCACGGGTACGAACAGGCTTTACCAAAAGGGAGGAGACTACCAGTTTGCTCATGGTGGAGCATCTCTGCAAGAGTTGGTAATACCCATCCTGCATAGCAAATACAAGGAGTTCAACACGAAGCACAAGGTGACAGTTTCGCTCTTGGAACCGGTGCTCACGATTGCCTCCAGCCGTCTGAAGGCGCATTTGGTGCAAGGCGAGGCGGTGTCGATGGCTGCACAGGAGCTGACGGTGGAATGTGCCGTATATGTTGGTGACGAGGCGGTGACACCTGTAAAGGTCATAACGCTCAACTCAACTGACGAGGAAATGGGGGCAAGCCGAATTTTTGAGGTGGACCTGACGGTGACACAGTCTGCCATGTCGAAAATTATGCAGTTCAAGGTGTTCAGACAGGGCGACTCGCTCAACCCATTGATAGTAAAGAACATTGTAAACAACACGCTCATTGAGCAAGATGATTTCTAAGAATATGACACTTCAAGAGAAAATAATGGCTTCGTTTTGCGGAAAGGTAGTCCGCAAGGATTTGGCGTTTCTCGTCAAAGGAAATCTGCCTGTGCCGACATACGTTCTTGAATACCTGCTGGGGCAGTATTGTGCTACGGACGACACCCAACTCATTGAAGAGGGTATCGAAAAGGTGAAGACGGTGATACGCAACAATTATATCAGCCGCGCGGAAGCAGACCTTGTCAAGGGACGCATTCGTGAGCATGGGTCATATACGGTGATTGACAAGGTAACCGCTACGTTGAATGATAAACAGGATCAATACGAAATATCGTTTGCCAATCTCGGTCTCTCCAAAATACCCATTGGTGACAGTACGATTCAACGAAATCCGAAACTGTTGTCGGGCAACGGTGTATGGAGTATCATCAAAATCAACTATCTTTCGGGCGAGGACATACGCATACGTTGGGAGATACAGTCACTGAAGCCCATTCAGATTTCCAATATAGACCTGGAAGAGTATGTGGCGCAACGTGAGAAGTTCACCACTGACGAGTGGATAGACCTGTTGATGCACACCATCGGGCTGAATCCCGAACCATTGAACCGCAGAGAGAAATTCATCGCCTTGGCAAGGCTGCTACCCCATATTGAGAACAATTTCAACTTTATAGAACTGGGACCAAAAGGTACCGGCAAGTCACATGTCTATCAGGAATTTTCGCCTTATAGCGTATTGGTAAGCGGAGGTGATGTGACCAGTGCCCGCCTTTTTGTGAAGATGTCGGGCAACAAGGAGATTCTTGGTCTTGTAGGCTATTGGGACGTGGTGGCCTGGGACGAATATGAGCAGAAGCCGCACCGTGCCATTGAAGCAAAGATGGTAGATACCATGCAGAACTATCTTGCCAACAAATCGTTCAACCGTGGCAAGGGCACGCACGAGAGTACCGCCTCCATGGCATTCGTAGGCAATACGAAGCACCCTGTGCCTTATATGCTCCGCAACTCTCATCTATTTGAGTCCATTCCGACAGACTTTCTGCAGACAGGTGCATTCCTTGACCGCATCCATCTCTATAACCCCGGCTGGGAAGTGAAGATTCTGAAGAAAAATTCGTTCAGTGCAGGTTATGGGCTGATAACCGACTATATCTCTGCCATTCTGCACGAACTGCGCAATGTCGATTTTTCCACCCGTTTAAGCCAGTATGCCAAGTTCAGTGGAACGCTGTCTGAACGTGACCATAACGCAATTCGCAAGACCTTCTCCGGCTTGTGCAAACTCATCTATCCGAATGGAGTGATGACCGACGAGGAAGCCAAGGAGCTGATAGACTTTGCTGCAGAATCTAGAAAGCGTGTGAAAGACCAACTATATATCATCGACAGCACATTCAGGGCAGAGCCTGCAAAGTTTGAATATGTATGGTTGGCAACCGGTGAGACCGTGAAGGTGGAGACCTTGGAAAACTTAGAGAACGGGCATCGTAATATGGTGGAACAAGCAGCCGTCAAAGAAGATGAGAAAGAGGATGACAGAAGCAATATTCCTGCGGAAGTGCAAGAGTCGTCAGAAACGACAGAAACGTCACAGAGTAGCCGCCAACCAAGACCGCGTATAAAACCTTTAGTCAGCAAGACTATTTCTATACGGGAAAACCAAGGTGGCGTGACATACAAGAACCTCTTTGGCGACTACCTGCGTGATGCCAAAGAGATAACCCTGACAGACCCATTCATTCGTCAGCCCTACCAGATAGACAACCTGGTGGACTTCATACAAATGGTGAGAGATGTGACGATACAATCTGACACCATCATAATTCATCTGAGCACACAGAATGAGGATGACGAGAAAGTGTCTGAAACTATTGACTGTTTCAATGACCTTGCAGATGAACTGCTTCCGCTTGGCATAGAATTTACCTATGATTTCAAAGCCGACCATGACCGTCTGATAACAACTGATACAGGATGGACTATTACCCTTGGACGTGGATTAGACATCTATGAGAAATTCAACCGCTTCTCTCTTAGCAGGGCAAGCCAACTCAATCGTCGGTGCAAGGCTTTTAATGTGTCAATAAACAAAACAATGGAATAGAATATGATTGAGAAAGTGGTTATTAAGAACTATAAGTGCATTAAAGAAGCAAACATCGCCTTCAATAAATTTAAGAACATCATTGTCGGCAACAATGGTGTGGGAAAATCCACACTAATGGAGGCGTTGTCTCTCGCTTTAGGGTATGGACTCAATAAGTTTGAAGTGACTCCACATATATTCAATATAGAATGTCTGAAAGAGTATCAAGAAACAAAGGTTTTACCTGAGATATTGATAGAGGTATATTTCACCAACAATTTCGGAGAACTGTCTGGGGAAAACAATTCCTTGCATGAGCATAAAAGTGGTCTATATTTTAAGGTGTCCTTTAACGAGCTGTATTCTGAGATATACAACGAAGAGTTAAAGAAAAACCAAAGACCTATTGTTCCTTGTGAGTATTATAAGGTTGAGAGAATGTGGTTTTCCCAGCAACCAGTCGTACATTACAAAATGCCATTTGTTGTTCAGATTGTCGATTCTTCTTCCCTCTATTTCAGTTCTTCTTCCAACCAATATATCAATCAGTTAATAGAGAAACATTTGGGAGAAGAAGATACAACTGCCATAAAAACCAGCCTAAGACATCTGAAAGAGAAGTTTGATACAACAGGTGAGATAGTAAGTGTTAATGATAAAATTGGGGAAAAGAAATCTGGATTGTCTCTTTCCATTGATGTTACATCAAAAATAGAGAAACGTGATATTATTTGTCCATTTGTTAATAGCATTCCCGTAAATCAAACTGGAGCGGGTGAGATTTGCCATCTAAAAACATTGTTGGCTCTAAGCAGTGGCGAGAGACTAACACGTCCCAAAGTAGTGGTTTTGGAAGAACCAGAAACGCATCTATCGCATACAAAGATGTACGAGTTGCTTAAAGACATCGAGAGCCTTTTGGATGAGAGTAATACACAAATATTGATTACTACGCACAATAGCTATGTGGCTAATAAACTGGATTTGTCAAATCTTATAATGTTGGAAAGAGACAAATACTCATTGAACAGCAAGACATTGGCGAAAGGTGAAACTGATTATCGGTTTTTCAGCAAAGTATGCCATTATCCCACATTACGTATGATACTAAGTAAAGCGGTTATCCTCGTTGAAGGTCCAGCAGACGAAATGGTCGTAACATACCATTATTATAAGAAAAACAATGGAAAACATCCATTTAATGATGGCATTGAATTAATAGCCGTTGGAGGAATCGCATTTAAGGAATACGTGTTGCTTCTGAGAAATTTTAGCAAGAAAGTGGCTGTAATCACTGACAATGATGGCTTATCAATAACCGAGCTTTTGCAAAAACGAGGGTTGGGGAATCTGCCTGATAATATAAAGGTGTTCACGGAACAAAATGTTACTTTCAGAACATTAGAACCAAGTTTTGTCAATGCTAATGCAGATAATGTACAGAGTCTGTCTGATTTTCTGCGTAGCAGGAAAAACAACAATGATACGAAGGACAGCTTGGCTGAGTATATGGAAAACAATAAAACAGAATGGAGCTATAGATTACTCCAAAATATAGATTCTGTTGCTTTTTGTGTTCCTGATTACATCTCAAGTGCTATAGAATGGATAACAAATGACAAGCATGAGCAATAACCGTTTATATATAGCTGCAGCAGGAGCTGGGAAAACCACATTTTTGGTTCGCCATGCTTGTGATTTGTTGAAGGAGGATGGACAGAAATCAATCTGCATAGTCACATATACCATAAAAAATCAGTATGAAATCAGAAAAAGATTCATAGAGGAAATGGGATATGTCCCATCTTGCATAAAAATATGCGGATGGTTTGATTTCTTGCTGACTTATTGTATTCGTCCTTTTATGGGAGCTGTAATAGAAGACCTTAGATGTAGAAGTGTAGGCCATATACTCGTCAATGAAATTTCAGGAACGTTCAAAACAAAAGATGGGAGAACATTCAAAACATATAAATCTGGTGATTTGAAAAAGAAATTTCTTGCGGATAGCAAACACTTTTATTCAGATAAACTCAGTGAGTTCGCATTCTTATGTTATAAAGAAAGAATGCCACAATTCACAGGCCGAATGGAAGCGATTTTCTCATCTATATTGATAGATGAGGTACAGGATCTTTCTTCATGGGATTATAGCGTATTGTCTGTCCTGTTGAAGATGGATAACATACATATAGTAATGTGTGGAGATCTTAGGCAAAAGACATATTCTACAACCCCAGCAACGAAATGGAAGAATTACAAGGGACATATAGACAGTTTCTTCATTGACAAGGTTAATACAAAGAGAAGACGTTATGTAGAAGTTGATTATACAACTTTAAACTATTCTCACCGTTTTGGCAAAGAGATTGCGGACTTTGCAAGTTTAGTAATAGGCAATGACTTTCCGAAAACCGAATCTTGCAAATACGAGAACTGCATGAGAAGACAGGAATCGTATAAAGAAGAAAAGGGCGTCTATCTGGTTAGACGCAACGACATGTCTTCTTTTATTGCCCAATATAAGCCTTTGTCACTGATATGGGATAGGAAACATAATGAAAATGTTGACACATATACATATAACTATGGTGAAGTAAAAGGAATGTCGGCTGATGTATGTTTGATATTCCCAACTAAAACGATTATCTCCAATTTTCTGTTATCTGGTGCCAATAACTTGTCTGAACTGACACGTAGCAAACTATATGTTGCTGTAACAAGGGCAAGATACATCGCCGCAATTGTTGTAGATGATACATTTGACAACAAGAAGATAGGTTTGCCATTTTGGCAGGACAAGACTGCAGGTATTAAGAGTTCTTGAACTTATAAGACATTTCATTGGATTTCATAAAACAGTAAATTATCACTTGTCTTCTAAAAAGGTCACCTAAAGGTCACCAGGTAAAGAAAAAGGAGCTACGATTTTTCGTAACTCCTTGATTTTGAAGGTGGGCCATCTAGGGCTTGAACCTAGGACCTCCAGATTATGAGTCTG
>OBLI01001203.1_pt1 | contig 25752 bp, 28 predicted proteins | sample 1519701 | NCBI WGS metagenome assembly OBLI01 (sample SAMEA3663005, study PRJEB22513) | pig gut metagenome | biome: pig gut; feature: pig-associated habitat; material: faeces | place: France | collected 2012
CATATCTGGCATCCGGCAGCTTGCCCAGGATGTTGTCCTCATAGATTTTGCAGAGTAAAACTTCCAGCTCATTCAATCGTTGCTTGGCTGCGGTCAGCTTGGTTTTCTGCCTTTTCACATCAGCGGCAATGTGACTGTCCTGTGCTTCCTGCACCACTCGGATAAATTCAGCCCTGTCGTGCTTGGCATACTCCGCAATCGCTTTTAGTAGGTCAGAAATCAGTTCCAGAACCACACTTTCATTGATACGGTGCTGTGTCGGGCAGAGCGTTCCACAAGGGACTTTCGTGTACTTGGAGCAAGTGTACTGAGAGATACGCTTGCCATTATTGAAGCGGTGGACATACATCTTGCCACCACAATCAGCACAGTACATCAAGCCTGTCAGCGGTGCTACATCGCCCCATCCGTCTGGATAACGGCGTACCTTGCTGCGGACTTTCTGTGCAAGGTCAAAAGTTTCTTGGTCAATGATGGCTTCATGGGTGTTCTCAAAGATTAACCATTCGTCCTCCGGCACATAATGACTTTTCTTGTCCTTGAAGTGCTTTCGGGTCTTGAAGTTGACTGTATGACCGAGATATTCTCGCTTGTCCAGAATATTTACTACGGTGGAAGAACCCCACCCGTAAACATCCTTGAAAGCCTTGCTCTTGTTTACGCCCTCATTGTGTGTTGCCAGATATGCGGATGGAATAAGAACCTTTTCTTCTTTCAGCTTGTTTGCAATCTGATAAGGACCCATTCCGTCAATCGTCATTTGGAAGATACGCTTCACAATTCCGGCAGAGTATTCATCTACAAGCCATTGGTCTCTTGTCTCGTTCCAGAGATAGCCATAAATGACCAACCCTGTAACGTGCTTGCCGGATTTGCCCTTTGACTGGAAAGTAGAGCGAATTTTGCGGCTTGTGTCTCGTGCGTAATACTCGTTCATAATATTGCGGAACGGAGTAAAATCATCGTCACCTCTGGCACTATCCACGCCGTCATTGATGGCAATAAGGCGAACACCTTTCTGTCGGAGAATTTCCATAATCTGACCGACTTTCAGATAATCACGCCCCAGACGGCTCATGTCCTTTATGCACAGATACTCAACTCGTCCGGCTTCGACTTGCTTCATCATTTCCAGAAACCCGGGTCTGTCAAAGCAAGTTCCACTTATGCCATCGTCCGTAAAGTGGACAGGGTTCGGGAAGCCGTGTTGTTTTGCGTAGTCCTCTAACAGCTTCTTTTGGTTTTGGATGCTGTTCGATTCGCCCTCAACATCATCGTCACGGCTCAAACGCTCGTAAAGGGCAGTAATCATTCTTGTGTCCATGCGGTTTCTCCTTTCTTTGTGGTATATGTTTTAGGAGACTTCCCAATCGACTGATTAAGAAGTCTCCTAAAGCATACAACACCGGCGGCTAATTTGTATTTTTTATACTGCCGGACAGCAAAGTGCTGGGGCTTTTCCTTTTCCAGCTCCGCGAACATCATGTCAACCGGATTCTGAAATTCTTCGTCATCCTCCCGAACCTCCATGGCGTTGATGAACTCAATGAGGGTGGAGAAGTTCTGCTCCTCCACCGGGGCCTCATAGTGGATGTAGCCGATGAGCGCCGTGTACAGCAGGGTTTCCGCTTTCACCCAGAAATCATCCCCGGCTTTGCCCTCACCCTTGGTGTTGGCGATGAGGGCTGTCACCACCTTCAGAATGTCCTTTTCGCTGTGGATGTAGGCAAAGGGATTAAAGTGCATGGATTTTTTGAAGTTGATGGTATTCAGAATTTTCAGCCGGTAGCCAAAATGCAGAAGCATTTTTCCGCACTCGTTGACAATGCCGCCTTTCGGATCGGTGACCACGAAGCTGACCGGGTACTTTTTGGATGTGCATTGCATCAGATTGGGTTTCAACCAAAACCGGGTCTTGCCGGAGCCGGAGCCGCCGATGATAAGGACATTCTTATTTCTGGCAGTTTTGGGGTCGGCGGGGCGGTTGTTCATGGTCAGGCTCTCCGTCTGGGTGAGGATGATGTTGTTTGCAAACACCGGGTCAACATAGGGCCGGATGTCCTCTGCTGTGCCCCACCTGGCAGAGCCATATTCCATGTTCTTGCGGAACTTTTTGGCGTTTTTGCCCTTCACATAGACCCCCAGCCGCATGGCGGCGGCGATGGCAATGCCAACGCAGAGATCTACCGGGTGGAAACTTGGCAGCGGAATCGCAAAGGCGGTGGACAGCCCCTCCATGAAGTGCAGGAACTTCCCGGCGAAATCCTCACCGGGTGCCAGCCGTGCCGCCTGCCCCAGCTTTGTGCAGAACAGGGCGATGAAAACATAGGGCAGGTTCGGCAGCAGGATTTTCTTCCAGTTTACCTGCTTCATCGTTCCAGCTCCTTTTTCTTTGTCCGATCCACCACAGCGGACTGGATCAGCGCCTTGAACTGTTCCAGCTTGGCAAGCACGGAGGGACGGGATTTTTTATTCACGATCTGCTCCGTGTACTCCTTGAAGGCGGCGGTCATGGCATCGGCATCCTGACCTTTGAAGAAAATCAGGTAACGATCCTGTCCTTTTGCCTTGAAAGGGGCAAAGTCAATGCCATACTTCCGGGCAATCCGGTTGAAAGAGCCGATATTCTGGTCTGTGACCTCCACGCTCTGCAGGCCCCGGTTCTGGGCGGCGAGCTTTTTAACGGTCATTTTCCCATGGGGCTGCTTGGTCTGATGACGGGTTTTCATCTGGGCAAGAAATTTGCTGAGCGCTTTTCGCAGCTCCTGCTCTGTCAGTTTGGAGCAGTTGACAATGAGGGTGACAACCCTCTGTTCTACTTCTTCCTGCATGGAAAATCACGCTCCTTTCATGGAATTTGCAGGGAGAAGGCAATCCCTGCTAGGGCGGAACCACCAGCCGGTGCAGCAGATTTTTCAGATTCATGGAACCTCCTTTACCGAAGCTGGTCTTTGTGGTCGTAGATCAGATTTCCCCGAACGACCTTGGCATGGGAGACAATCTGGATGTTTCCGTCCCTTTCGTTCGCCAGGGCTTTTTGATAGCCCTTGTCGGAGAGGAACAGGCGCATCCTGTCGCCTTTGTCACCCACCGGGGAATCGTGGGTCAGGACATGGAAGATAATCATGTGCCGGGTGTTTTCATCGAACCGGGCCAAGTCCATGTAGTCATGCCCCTTGTAATTCTGGGCACCGGCCCGAATCCGGGCTTCCTCCATCCGCTGGGCAATGGTTTTTCCGTTACTCACAATGCTTTTCTCCTTTCTCCCGTCGCTCGGGCATGAAAAAAGCGGATCAGAACGAGCCGCCAAAATCGCTGTTTGCCTGCATGGTGTAGTAGCTGTCCAGGGTGGAAACGGCATTGAACAGCGCCGCCAGAAGGTAGGCTTTGGTATTTCGCACCTGGGTGTGATTATCCCGGATGCCGTCGCAGACACGCTCAATGTGCATGGCAGTGATTCTGGACAACCGATCCTGAACATAGGCAGTGGCGTATTCCGAATCCCGGCCAATGCGAATTGTGGGGCTGCGATTCATGGAAACCTCCAGCATGATTTCCACAAGCTCATCAATCTGCTCCCGGCCATACCGTTCCCGCATAATTTCATACTCAATCTGTTCTCTGATCCTTTCTCTTTCTGTCCTTCCGTCTGTCAGCGGAGCCTGTTTGTTTACCGAAAGTGCCTCCGTAGAAGGAAAGAATGAATCTTTACTTGATAGATCAGTAATTGATTTTTCTGTAATTGATTCTTGTTTATTTAATTGGGCGGGGTTTTCCTGTTCAGGTTCCTCCTGTTCAGGAATTGCCTGTTCAGGGAAAGCCTGTTCAGGAATATCCAAAACAGGATAATCCAAGACTGGCTTTTCCCGTTTAGGTGGGGTTCCGGCTTTTGCAGAGCTGTCGGGCAGCGCGGATTCCTCCGAAGAAGATGGACGGACAGGCTTTTCCAGAATCGTATACTCGATCTCCGTGAGATGCCCCAGCTCATTTCTGAGCCGTCTGCGTTGGACATATCCGGCTTTTTCCAGCTCTTTCACCGTGGAACAGATGCTGTCCACACCGTCCTTGCAGATGCAGGCAAGCCCCTTGGTGGTGTAGTCCCATCCCTCCGGCAGGGAGAGCATCAGGGACAGCAGCCCCTTGGCTTTGAGGGAAAGAGATATATCCCGAAGGTGATAGTTTGCCATCACCGTATAATTTTTGTTCTTTTCAATGCGAAATACAGCCATTTGATTTACCTCCCAAATGCACGGAGGGCATGAACCTGCGTCCACGCCCTCCCATGCAAAGCGTTTTTCTAAGCGTTCTGCGCTCCAATCTTATTAAACTTTGATGATGGGTCGGTGCTGATGTATTAAGGCTCGTAGATGATCGCCTTCAGCGCAGCGTCAAGTTCTTCATCGCCGCAGTCCTGGTACTTATCGATCAGCGACTGCCACAGCTCCAGAATGTTCACAGGAACCAGGTGAGCGGGCCATTCGTCACCTTTGTATTCCCGATACTCGGTGATATAGCTGGCAGCGGAATTGAGAACACGGAAGCAGGAGACGGCAGCGATGGTCATATCCTCCAGTAGCCAAAGCTCGTTGGAGTAGGAAGTGGAGATATTGTCATCGCCCAGCGGTTCCCCCTCGTCGCTCCAAATCAGCGTTGCATGCGCCGGGAACAGCTTGGTGCTGTGATACTGGTGGGAATCACAGATACCGCCCCCGGCACAGCAGACATAGACGGGTTCCGCTGTGTCGCACAGGACACTGTACAGCTGCTTATAATTCAGACTGCATACCAGCCGCTCGATTTCGCCGGGAGTGTAGCAGAATTTCTCGCCCTCACTGCGAAAGAGGGTGCGGATGCTTTCGTGCAGTTTTTCAATTTTGTTCATGGAAATTAACCTCCTAATAGATTTGGAAAATGATTATTTGTGCTTGTGCTTTCTGCGCCGGGGGGAATCCGGCTCGGAACAGCCCTCCACGATTTCTTCGTGGTGGACGATCCGAAGCAGCCCACTGGTTTCCGCCTGACGCACCAGTTCATAGATCGGCTCGGAAATGTAGAGTCGAACCCGGTGATGCTCTTTTTCTATCAGATCATCGAAGATGACCATGTGACGAACATCGCTGCGGTAGCGATGGAGGGAATAGAGGGGGTGCCCGTCAGTAACGCCAAAATCACGGCTCATGGGAAATGTCTCCTTTCAGATGGAATGCGGCGGTGCCATACTTGGCAATGAGAAGGGCGTTCATAATCAGCCGGAACGCTTCATCGTCGATTGTCATAGGATCGGCAAGCTCTGATTCTGTTACGCCTCCGGCATGGCGCAGCCCCTTGGCGGCACAGAACAGGGCGTAGTTGTGCGGAGAAATGCCGCGAAGAACGGCATAGGAAAAGTCAATGCCGCCGTGGTAAAAGCAGTTGGCTGTCCGCCGATACAGGGCGTCGTTGGAAGTCAGCAGATACAACGCAGCATAGTAGCTGGGGGTGTTTCTGCTTTTTATAAAGCCCAGACGGTTATCAAAGACCTTCATTCTGGTTTCGTGCTTTTCATCTGCCCAGAGGGAACCGGGAAAACTGTGAATCAATCCAGACAGACGGTTTCGGATACTGCTTGTGGATGGAATCAGCGAAGAAACTGCTTCCCCGTAGGAAATGACACCGGCTTCAATCCGCTCCGCATAATAGGGACAGAAGTCCTGTCGGCATCCATTTCTTCCAAAATGCTCTGTGCATAATTTGCAATCCACATCCTCGGCAGAATAGGTGAACTTATGGATATAGAATATCTCCTTTGCTTGGAAATGAAAAAAGCCGGACAAATGCTGTCCGGCTGGGGGAATATGGAATTGTCATCTGCTGTTATCACGCTGGCGTTTGCGCATCCAGGCCTCCAACAGCTTGAAGATCGTTTCCTCGATTCTTTGCGGGGAGTAGGAACGGGGAAAGTATTTCCGAAGCTTCTCGCCGGACAGGGTAATGTCATTCCTTTCCGGCTTTTTCTGCTCCATCATAATCTGGAGCATAGAATCTTCGTTCAGTTTCCCGCTTTGGCTCAGCTTGCGAATACGCTGCGCCTGGGATAGGGAGGGAGTTGCCTGCTCACTTTCGATGGTGTCGTAGAGCAGATTCTGACTTTCCTGGGGGAGTGCGGCGATCTGATAGGCAGGGCTGAGTGCAATTTTCTTTTCATCCACCATCTCCATCAGTTCGGGAATCAGGTTTGTCAGGGAGATATAATTGCGAATTGTATCGCCGCTGACGCCAGCCAATTCTCCGATGGAATCATCGCTGCGAAAATTCGCCGAAATTTTCGGCGAATTTTGATCTTCCTCCTTTTGGGGCCTTCCGGCCTTCTTTTTGACGGCTTCCATGCGGAGTTTATAGGCTTTTGCCCGTTCTGAGGGAAGAATGTTTTCACGCTGGATGTTGCTGTCAACAAGCTGGATGATGGTGTCATTGTCATCGAGGTTCATCACGATCACCGGCATGGAATCCAAACCGGCAAGCTGACTGGCTCTCTGACGGCGGTGACCGGCAACCAGCTCATAGCCGCCATCCGGCTTCGGTCTGGCAATCGCCGGAACCAGAACGCCGTGTTTCTTCACGCTCTCAATAAGTTCCAGCATGGAAGGATCGTCCCGAATGCCGAAAGGATTGTCCGGGTGTGGGTGGAGCTGGTCGATGGGAATGCTGTAAATGCTGCCTATCGATTCAGGGGATTTGCGAGGGATAAAGCGAGGCTCCTTTCGTAAGAGTGTATATGAAAAAAGCACCCAACCGGGTGCTTCAATCATTATGGGAACTGGGAGGATAACAGTATAATTACTGGATGGATATACAGGGAATTAAGGGGGAGAGAGGCTTGAAAAAAGGGTGGAGTTAGCCCCAAAGTTAGCCCATTGGTTAGCCCATTCGGGCGCAAAAACCCTGAGTTAGCCCATAGTTAGCCCATAAAAATCGCGTTAAATTAGGTCAAATTGCGTCAAACTATATCAAACAGAAAAGCCCCGAAATCCGGAGATTTCGGGGCTTTCGTATCTTTTTCGAAGTAAAAAGTTGGAATTTAGCGCTTGGAGAACTGAGGTGCGCGACGAGCGGCTTTGAGGCCGTACTTCTTTCTTTCCTTCATTCTGGGGTCACGAGTCATGAAGCCGGCAGCCTTCAGAGAAGCGCGGTACTCGGGATTCAGGGTGACCAAAGCGCGGGAAATGCCGTGACGGATAGCGCCGGCCTGACCGGAAACGCCGCCGCCGGCGACGGTGACAACGATGTCGACCTTGCCCAGCAGGTCGGTGGTGACCAAGGGCTGACGGACGATCAGCTTCAGAGTCTCCAGACCGAAGTAGTCGTCGATGTCGCGGCCGTTGATAATGATGGAGCCGGTGCCGTTCTCGTAGACGCGAACGCGGGCCACGGAGGACTTACGACGGCCGGTGCCGTAAAAATACTTCTTCTTGCTCTCGTACATTTAAGTTACCTCCAAATTAGTCCAGGTTCCAAACTTCGGGCTTCTGGGCGGCGTGGGGATGCTCAGCGCCCTTGTACAGGTGCAGGCGGGTCAGTGCGCTCTTGCCCAGGGTGTTCTTGGGCAGCATACCCTTGACAGCCAGCTCCATGGCGTAGTCGCTGCGAGCTTCCATCATGTCGCGGGCCTTGGTCTCCTTCAGACCGCCAATCCAGCCGGACACACGATAGTACTTCTTCTGCTCGGGCTTCTTGCCGGTTAAGATAGCCTTGTCGGTGTTGATGATGATGACATTGTCACCGCAGTCAACGTTGGGGGTGAAGTCAGACTTGTGCTTGCCCCGCAGCAGGTTTGCGGCGGCGACAGCGGTACGGCCCAGGGGCTTACCGGCAGCGTCGATCACATACCACTTGCGCTCCAGGGTCTCCTTCTTCAGCAGAGTAGTGGACATTATGATTTCCTCCAATTGGATAAAATATTTTGACATTTTCAGCCCGTTGGAGTACAATACCCACGGGACGCTTGAACTTTATACCACAGAAAAAATCAAATGTCAACTGATATTTTGCTTGTTTTTATGGAATCCGAAGTAATCTCTTAAATTCTCTTTAATACTCGAGAATGCTCCTATTTTCTCACATTCTATTTTTCCCTTTTTTGGAGGTAATTTTACCAATGCAGAAGCTTATGGGCCTTGTCCGCCGGTGTGTGGACGACTATGATATGATTCAGGAGGGAGACCGGATTGCCGTTGGCGTTTCCGGCGGAAAGGACTCTCTGGTGCTGCTCACCCTGCTGGCGGGCCTGCGGGCGTATTTCAACAAGCCCTTTGAATTGGAGGCACTTACCATCGACATGGGGCTGGGAATGGACTACTCTGGCGTAGAAGCGCTGTGCCGGGATATCGGCGTACCCTATTCCATTGTGAAGACGGAAATTGCTCCCATTATTTTTGACCACCGTCAGGAGAAGAATCCCTGCTCCCTGTGCGCGAAAATGCGCCGGGGCGCCCTGAATCAGGCAATTGTGGAGCGGGGCTTCAACAAGCTGGCGCTGGGGCACCACTATGACGATGCGGTGGAGACCTTCGTGATGTCCCTGCTGTTTGAGGGCCGGATCAGCTGCTTCCAGCCGGTGACCAATTTGGACAGAACAGGGATTATTCAAATTCGCCCCATGCTGTATATCCATGAGAAAACCGTGGACAACTTTGCCCAGCGGCTGGGGCTGCCGGTGATTCAAAACCGGTGCCCCGTAGATAAGCAGACCAAGCGGGAGGAGGTCAAGCAGCTGATCTACCAGCTGAGCCAGACCTATCCCGACCTGAAGGAGCGGATTTTCGGTGCCATGCAGCGCTTTCCTCTGCCGGCGTGGGAGCCCCACGGGCGGTATAAGCGACCGAAGGAACAGGAATAGTCTGGCATTTTTTGGACATACTTCCTCCGTAAGGAGGCGGTAAATCATGGTAAAAGGCATTTCCCGGCAGGTGATTGTGGTTCATGCACCGGATCCAAAGCTGTTTGAACAGGCAATTTTTATTCTGAAGGACGATGTGGGCGAAGGAATTACCGATGAGGCCCTTTTGAAGGAGGCCCGCAGCGCCATCCGGGGAAGTGAGGACAGGCCGGGAAAGAAGCGGCACTTTTACCTCTACGGCGCGGTGTGGGCATCCGGCGGCGCCCTGATTACGGGGCTGATCTGGCTTCTGACGGTGCTGCTGTGACTTGCGCATCCGGGTAAGCTGTGCTATAATCTGACCCACTGTGAAAGATGAAAGAGAGAAAACCATGAAACTTGGCAACATAGAACTGCAAAATCCTCTGTTCCTCGCCCCCATGGCCGGGGTCACGGACTGGGCCTTCCGCACCGTCTGCGCCCGGTTGGGAGCGGACGTGACCGTGACGGAAATGGTGTCCTCCCGGGCGCTGGTGTATCAGGACAAGAAAAGCGTCAAGCTCCTTCGGAAAAACGAAGGCAGCGTCTGCGGCGCGCAGATTTTCGGCAACGACCCGGAGATCATGGCCCGGGCCGCGGTACTGGCGCTGGAAATCTCCGGCTGTGATTTTCTGGACATCAACATGGGCTGTCCCATGCCCAAGGTGGCAAATTCCGGCGACGGCTGCGGTTTGATGCGTACCCCGGAGCTGGCGGGGGAAATCGTGAAAGCGGTGGTGAAGGCGGTGGATGTCCCTGTCACCGTGAAATGCCGCCTTGGCTGGGACAAGGGCAGCATCAACGTGCTGGACTTTACCAAACGAATGGAGGACAGCGGCGCAGCCATGGTAGCCGTCCACGGACGCACCCGCAGTATGCTCTATTCCGGCACTGCCGACTGGGATATGATTCACAAGGTCAAGGAGCAGCTGTCTATCCCGGTGATTGCCAACGGCGATATCACGGATGGAGACGCGGCGGTTCGCTGCCTGAAGCGCACCGGGGCCGACGGCCTGATGATCGGGCGCAGCGTGTTCGGCGACCCCTGGATTTTTGAGGAGGTTCGGGCCGCTCTGAACGGAGAAGAATATCCCGGCCGCCCCTGCCTTGCCGACCGCATTGATGTCACTGTGGAGCAATTCCGGCTGTCCGAGCAGGACCACGGGGAGCACATTGCCTGTCTGGAAGCCCGGAAGCACTTTGCCTGGTATCTGCGGGGAGTGCCCCACAGTAGCTACTATAAAAACCAGATTACGTCCCTCAATACCATGGAGGATATTTACCGGGTGGCCAAGGATGTAGTACGAGATTTGAAATAATAGAAAATGCTTATCGAGTTCAGTCAGCAGCGCGATAAATTGGAGTTTAGTTGACAGTTGACAGTGGACAGTTGTGGTATCCCTGCGGGATGAAAAAATATAAACTCAAGGATACGAAATGCGAAAGATCCGTACTGAAATACCTACTTTTTTAGTTATTATTATTTCAATTGTCCCGAAGGGACTCCTTAACTGTCCACTGTCAACTTTCAACTGTCAACTCTTACAAATTCCAATTTACCTGTCTGCTGAGTTAACCCGATACGCAGTTCATAGAATAAAAACAGTACCGCTCCATACCCTAACCTTTGAGGTGAGGGTATGAAGCGGTTTTTTGTGCTTGCGGTGCTGATTCCGGCGCTGGTGCTGCCGGTACGGGGGGAGACCATTCGATGGGTGGATTTTGACGTGTCTTATGAGTCGATGAAGTATGCGTTGGATCAGGATATTTTGACGGCACAGCAGGAGAAGCACATTTCCTGGATTGACACCCTTGCGCTGGCTGCCTGCCGCACCGGGGGAAAGTGCGACCTGCCTGCGGTAAAGAAAGCGGTGTCCGATTTGAAAAAGGACAAGTCCCCGGAGGAGCTGCTGGGAGACCTGTACAAATACTATACCTATTATCACAATGCCTATTCCGCCGCCTTGGGCGGGCTGGTGGGCAGCTACGCCATCGAAAAGGACGGACAGTGGGTGCCGGCCTACGGCCTGAAAGCGTTCTCGCCCATCGCAGCCGGGTATGGCTACAGCCACTGCGATGATTTCGGCGTGGCCCGCTCCTTTGGATTTCGCAGGAAGCACCTTGGCAACGACCTGATGGGGGGCCTTGGAACCCCCGTTGTGGCGGTGGAGGGCGGCGTTGTGGAGGCCATGGGCTGGAACCGCTACGGCGGCTGGCGCATCGGCATACGATCCTTTGACAATAAGCGTTATTACTATTATGCCCACCTGCAAAAGGACTGTCCTTTCGCGCCGGGTCTGAAGGAGGGGGACATGGTTCAGGCAGGGGATCTGATCGGCTTTATGGGCCGAACCGGCTATTCCGACCGGGAGAATGTCAACAACATCGAAACGGTGCACCTGCACTTCGGCATGGAGCTGGTGTTCGATGAGAGCCAGAAGGAATGCAATTCGGAAATTTGGATTGATGTCTACGACATCGTGCGCCTGCTGTCCCAGCACCGCAGCAGTATCGTGAAGACGTCGGAGGGCTGGACACGGGCATACCCTTATCAGGATCTGGATACCATGGATTATCCGGCTGAGGGCATATCCTGATATTTTTTGCGGTTCTTTGCGGTAATCAACCGGGCAAACCACAAAAAGTCCTCCTTCCGGCAGACCTGCAGCAGCGTAAACAGGCAGAAAAGCAGCACGAGAAATACAACACATTGGGCGGAAACCGTGCCCAACCGCCGTGCGCCCCATAAAGCCGCCAGCGTGGCGGCAAGGGCCAGCGTGGGAATGTGGGCGGGCAGATGCTCCCCGGTGATTTTCAAAAGTCTTCGCAGACTCAAAATGAAATTCACCAGATGCGTAATCAGGAAACTGAAAAAATACCCCTCCATTCCGTATTTTGGAAGCAAAATGTAGAGAAACGTCACATCCATGGCGGAGGTCAGAATGTTGTAGCGGACGCAGGCCCTCTGCTGCCCCAAGCCTTTGGTCATGGCGTCGGTGATGGCGTCGCAGTACAGCATGGGAATCAGGGGCGCGTACAGCCGCAGATACCGCCCGGCTTCCTGACTTCCATAGAACCGCAGACACAGGGAATCGGAGAGCAGATACACGAGACCGGAAAAGGCCATCCCATAGAGCATGGCAATTTTCAGACCCCGTCGGGTCAGATAGGAAATCCGGGTTTTACTCCCGGCGGCGGCACACCGTGCCAGCTCGGGGATCAGCAGCTCCGCCAGCCCGAACAGAATGCAGGCGGGGAACATGAGAATGGGAAACACCATACCGCTGACGGTTCCGAAGCTTGCCAACGGGTCGGCAATTGCCGGATTCTTTGCAAGCTGTCTGGGAACCATCAGATTTTCCGCGGTATTGATGCCGGATTTCAGCACATCCGCCAGCGCCAGCGGAACGGCGGCCTGAAGGAGCCTCCTTCCAATGGGGAAGGGCTCACCGGTTTCCGGATGCTCCCGGTTTCTCAGCAGCACCAGTGTGCACAGCGTCAGACATCCGCTGAGACTGCTGCCGAGGATAACGCATTGGCAGGCACGCCCGGCATCCTGCCCGGCCCAGAGCTTCAGGGCCAGCATGGTCAGCGTTATGGAGCACAGCTGCTCGCCGACTTCCACAGCTGCCAGCGTTCCGATGCGGTTTTCCGCAGTGAAGTATCCGGTCATGACGGCGCACAGGCAGGAGGCGGGCAGGAACGCCGCCAGAAGCCGCAGAGCCGGGACAGTCTCCGGGTTTCCAATCCAGCTTTCTGCCAGCCGGGGGGCCATATGATAGAGGAACAGGGCCGCCCCGCCGCTGCAAAGAATGCTGTACAGAAAGCAGGCCGACAAAATTCGCGTCACGTTCTCGGGGCGCTTTTTTCCCAGCTCCCCGGCAGTCAGGTACATGGTGGCAGTCCGCACACCGGCGATGCCTGCCACCGTGGCGAAGGAACCTACGGACAGGACCAGCTGGAGCAGACCAATGCCCGCAGGGCCGATGCGCCCGGAGAGATAGACCTGAAAGGAAGTCCCCGCCAGCCGCAGCAGCAGGTTCACGCCGGTCAGCAGCAGAGCGGAATAAAAAATCGGAAGCTTTCTGTGCAAAGAGAATCCCTCCCTTGTCCACAGCCTATGCGGACAGGGGAGGGGTTATGATTGTTACGCTTCCGGGTTATATTCCCGGCAGTAAAGAGACAGCGGGCAGTTTCCGCAGTCCGGGTTCCGGGCGGTGCAGCAGTCCCGGCCAAAGAGAACGATCCGGTGGCAGAAGTCGCTGCTTTCCTCCGGCGGCAGGACGGCCCGGAGCTGGGCCTCCACCTTTTCCGGCTCCTTGCCGTGGGAAAGTCCCAGCCGCCCGCAGATGCGGATGCAGTGGGTGTCACAGACCACGCTTCCCGGCACACTGTACAGGTCACCCAGCAGCAGATTGGCGGTTTTCCGCCCCACGCCGGGTATTTTCAGCAGCTCCTCCATGGTGCCGGGCACCTTCCCGCCGTAGTCGCGAAGCAGCATCTGACAGCCCAGCACGATGTCTCTGGCCTTGTGCTTGTAGAAGCCGCAGGAGTGTACCAGCTCCTCCACATGGGCGATATCCGCGTTTGCCATGGCCTCCAGCGTGGGATAGGCTGCGAACAGGGCGGGAGTCACCAGATTCACCCGGGCGTCGGTGCACTGAGCAGACAGCCGCACGGCGATCATCAGCTCATAGTCCTTGTCATAGTGCAGGGCGCACAGGGCGTTGGGATAGCGCTGCTTTAGTATCTCGATAATGGCGTTTCCTTTTTCTTTCATAGCCATCTTTCCTTTTCGTTTTTTCTCTTTATACCACGAATGGGCGGGAAAAACAATAGTATTTTGTGCTTATCGGTTTTCGTCAGTAAAACGGCAAACTGTAACTGAAGTTGAAAATTGAAAGTTGACAGTTGAAAGTTGTGGTATCCCTTCGGGATGATTTAAAAATCCCGACAAATCTTGACTGCGGCACATTTACAAGAGAATGTCCGGTTTTTGAGACATAATGATTCAATTGTCCCGTAGGGACTCCTTAACTTTCAACTTTCCTCTTTCAACTGTCAACTCTGACAATTACACAAGGTCTGTCTGCTGAGTAAAGCCGATAAGCACATAGTATTTTATGCTTCAGGTTCCACCTTTTGGGCAGCAAGCGCGGAGATTTCATAGGCGGTGCGCTCTTCGCTGCCGGACTCCGTGACCTTGGTATAGGCCCGGCTTTGCAGCCGCCCGGTGATCCTCAGAATATCCCGTGTATGGAACTGAGAACACTCGAGGGCAGTTCTGCCCCATAGAATGCAGGGCAGGTAATCCGCCCGCCGGAAGGCCCGGGGCACCGCCAGCATCACATCACAGATTTCCCGCCCCAGCGGGGTTTTCCGGTAAGTAGGCTCCCGGCACATGGGCCCCTCCAGCACTACGTCGTTCAGCGGCTCGCCGTCCTCGCAGACAATGAGATTGGCGAATACAAAGATGAGCAGCCGCCGCCTGCCGTCTTCCCGGACATTGTGGGAGCGCACCTGTCCGGTGACAGTGAGCATTTCCCCGTCGGACAGCTCCATGGCGTTGAGAACATCCTCCCGGGCAATGACCGGGAGCACATCCACCGCCCCGGACAGCCGGGGCACCTCCAGCGTAAAGCGGAAAAACCGCCGTCCGTGGTTTTCGTGGGAGAATTGGGGCATGGAGAATAGAGATCCCCGAAGCGTAATGTGGTTTGCCGTCAGTTCCATAGTACCACCTCAAAGTACAGATGTATGGAACATCCTATGCACCTTCCGGGGAAAGAGAACAACCCCCCGGCACGGACTTTTTCGTACCGGGGGCGTGCTTACTGGATATGGGTGTGGTTGTTGATGTGATCCTGACAGTAGCAGTAGTAGCCCTTGCAGCGGGAGCAATAGCGGAACTCCAGCTCCGGGTTACTCACATCCGTCCGCCCGCAGACCGTGCACTTGTGGGTATAGGGGGCTTTTACGGAAGCCTGACTTGCCTCATAGGAACCGGCGTCAAAGCGGATGACCTTGGCTTTTTTTTGTACCGGCGTTTTTTTACGGAACAGCCGGGCGGCATTGGCCCGCCAGGACATGGGAATCACGTTCAGCACATCCTTGCCGAAGAACAGGAAGTAGTTGGCAAGGGAAATGACGGAGAACAGATTGTAGGGGAAGGGGTAGGACACAAGGCCGATGAGCACCATCACCAGGTCAATCAGCGCGAAAATCCAGCCCTTGATGGGAATGATGAAGAACAGCAGGAAGGTCGCGTCGGGGAACAGGGTGGCGTAGGCCAGGAACAGGCTCATGTTCAGGTAGGACACGTCCGCCGCGCCGCCGAAGATCATGCAGTAAATGTCCATCATGAGCACGCCGGACAGGTAGTACAGGTTAAAGCGCAGGGTGCCCCAGATATTCTCCATGGCCCGGCCCAGCGAATAATAGCACAGCAGGACGACGGCGGTCAAAAGCAGGTTGCCGGCGCTGTAGGTCAGGGGATAGGTAATGAGCCGCCAGACCTGTCCGTGGAGAATCGCCGTCCGGTCGAAGCACAGCAGGTAGTAGAGGAAGTTATTTCCTGTAATTAGGCTCATGACGTATACCACAGCGGTGCCGAGAACGATGTAGAGCATCAGGTTGGGGATGCCCTTATTCCGGTTTTTGTAGCAAAAAAGCTCAAATTGTCTGCGAAGGTTTTTCATGCGGGGAACCTCCAGTCGTAGTCTGCGTTCATTTTATCAGCAAACCCGCGAAAAGTCTATATCAGATTTGTGAACAATCCTCAGCGAAGGTAGAAGACCCGCCGGTTTTTTGCCGCTCCGGGCTGACCGGGAGCGCCGGCCTGAAACAGGCCGTACAAATCCTCCCACCTTTGCTCCATTTCCCAAAGCGGGTGGGGGGCCGGCTGCCCGGCGTTCAGAAAGAACCCGTCCTTTTTCGTGCTACTTAAGATCTCCCGTCCCCGGTCATTGAAGGCCAGTACCCGGACGTAGGGAATTTCCGCTTCCAGCGTTTGGGCGGTGATTCCCAGAAAGGCACACAGAATCATCCTGTCAATGCGGCTGCGGGTGTAGCGCTTGGACTTGACGGCGGCGGCTATGGCCTCTAATGTGGCCTGAGTGCGGCTTTCACGCATGAGTTTTCGCCACAGGCCCTCGGAGCCAAAGGGCAGGGCTTCAAATTCCGCGTCCTCCATGGTACGCAGTCTGCTTAAGACAGCCCGCTGCCCGGCTTCCAGCGTGTGGATGGGCGCGCCCGCAAAAACCCACCCCGCCGGTTCCGGGAGATATTCGGAGATCTCCAACCCGTTTTGTAGCCGTATTCGCAGGGAGGCGGCGGAGGGGTTTTCAAAATCTGCTTCCTTCGCGTGATAGCTGCCCTCCCGAAAAATGGGCAGGGGCTGCATGGGGGAGGACTGGCGCAAGATGGCCTTGCAGTATTCCACCGCCAGAATATTGTTGGGAGATTCCAGAATTGCCCCGGGAAGCCCCATTTTCTCCAGCGCCGCCTGCCGGGCGGCAGGGAAGGAGCGGCCCGTGTCCAGTTCCCGGCGGAGAAGCTTCGGGAAATCTTCACTGAGCAGCGCCTCGGCAGTTCCCAGCAGCTGCTTTAAATCGGCGGTTTCCGCGCCGAAGCACAGCCCATCGCACAGCCGGGAAAGCACCGCCACACCGCCGGCAGCGAACCCCTCCGCAGAGGACAGAGACGTGGTTACCGGCAGCTCCACCACCAGATCGGCGCCGCAGCGAATGGCGGCCTCCGCCCGGATGGTTTTATCAAACACGGCGGGATGCCCTCTCTGGACATAATTGCCGCTCATAGCGCAGATAATACCGGTATTTGCACCGAATTTCTCCCGAATGGAGTCAATTTGCTTCCGGTGCCCCAGATGAAAGGGGTTATATTCGCAGACGATTCCCACATTCATGGAAATTTTTCCTCCTTCGCGAAATTTTTCCGTTTCAGGGCTTGAGAAATCCGGAAAAATGCAATATAATAAATCCAGCTGTGGTTATCATATCATAAAGTTCCCAACAAGGAAATAAAAAATTTTTAGGAGGCAGATTCCCATGAACATTCTGATTATCAATGCCGGTTCCTCTTCCCTTAAGTACCAGCTGATGGATCCGGACACCGGCGTAGTGTCCGCCAAGGGCCTGTGCGAGCGTATCTACATTGACGGCCGCCTGACCCACAACGCAAACGGCAAGAAAATTGTCAAGGACATCCCCATGCCCACCCATTCCGAGGCCATCGCCGCGGTTCTGGACATTCTGGTTGACCCCGTTGACGGTGTCATCAAGTCCACCGACGAGATCGATGCCGTGGGCCATCGCGTCCTGCACGGCGGCATGGAGTTCTTCGACTCCTGCATCATCAATGACGAGGTCATCGCCGCCATCGAGAAGTGCATCCCTCTGGGCCCCCTGCACAACCCCGCCAACCTGATGGGCATTCGCGCCTGCCAGGCTGTCATGCCCAAGACACCTCAGGTCGCCGTGTTCGACACCGCGTTCCATATGACCATGCCCCCGGTGGCCTACCGCTATGCCATCCCCACCGAGTACTACAAGAACGACTCCATCCGCCGCTACGGCTTCCACGGCACCTCCCACAAGTATGTCACCAAGCGCGCCATTGAGCTGATGGGCACCAAGGACATCAAGCTGATTAACTGCCATCTGGGCAACGGTTCCTCCCTGTCCGCTGTGAAGGACGGCAAGTGCCAGGATACCTCCATGGGCCTGACTCCTCTGGCCGGTGTTCCCATGGGCACCCGTTCCGGCGATTTGGACCCCGCTGTGGTGCAGTTCATCATGAACAAGTACGGCATGAGCGCTGACGAGTGCCTGAATATGCTGAATAAGAAGTCCGGCGTGCTGGCTCTGTCCGGCGTGTCCTCCGACTTCCGTGACATCGAGGGCGAGGCCGAGAAGGGCAACGAGGACTGCCAGCTGGCGCTGGACAAGTTCGCTTACGAGGTTCGTAAGTATATCGGTGCCTACGCTGCTGCTCTGGGCGGTCTGGACTGCCTGGTGTTCACTGCTGGTGTGGGCGAGAACTCCGCTTCCATGCGCGCCCGCATCTGCGAGGGCCTGGAGTATCTGGGTGTGAAGATCGACCCCGAGAAGAACACCATCCGCGGCAAGGAGGCCATCATCTCCACCGACGATTCCAAGGTTACCGTCTGGGTCATCCCCACCAACGAAGAACTGATGATCGCGCAGGACACCGCCGAGCTGGTCAAGGCTGCCAAGTAAGTTTCGTTTCAAGCAGGAGCCGCCGCGAAATGCGGCGGCTTCTTTTGCAAAGGGGTAACGAGTATGAAACGATGGAACCTCTGGTATCTGGCGTCGGGAATTTTACAAGTGGCCTGTGTTGTCCACATTCTGCTGGAGTGGCGGAGATACTCCGAAACCCTAAACTCCGCCCCCTTTTCTGTAACGATTCTGGTCAACGGGGTATGCTTTGGAATTCCCGCGGCAATCCTATTTTTGATTGGCTTATTTCTGGAAATGAAACGAAAGGATGATTCCTATGAGCACGGTTGTTGAACGTTTCCTTCGCTATGTGTCCTTTGACACCCAGTCTGATGAAAATTCCACCACCAGCCCCTCTACTGCCAAGCAGAAGCTGCTGGGCGCCGCTCTGGTGGAGGAAATGCTGGCTCTTGGCATTGCGGATGCCAGAATGGATGAATTCGGCTATGTTTACGGCACGGTGCCCGGCGACCCTAGCTTTCCCACCATCGGCCTGATTGCCCACATGGACACTTCTCCGGACGCTTCCGGGGCCAATATACAGGCGAAAATCGTGGAGTACACTGGAGAGGATATCTGCCTGAATGAAGAAAAGGGCATTTTTCTGCGCCAGAGCGACTATCCCGCTCTGAAAAACCACATTGGCAAGCACCTGATTGTCACCGACGGCACCACCCTGTTGGGCGCGGACGATAAGGCGGGTGTGGCGGAGATTATGACCGCTGCGGCGCATATTCTGAAGCAGGGCGGAAAGCACGCCACCCTGAAAATCGGCTTTACCCCCGACGAGGAAATCGGCAGCGGCGCGGATCACTTTGATGTCAAGGGCTTCGGCGCGGACTACGCCTACACCGCCGACGGCGGCCCCATCGGTGAAATTGAGTATGAGAATTTCAACGCCGCCGGTGCCATGGCAGTGTTCCACGGGCGGAATATCCACCCCGGCTCCGCGAAAAATGCCATGGTGAATTCCCAGTATATCGCCATGGAATTCCAGAACCTGCTGCCCATCCACCAGCGTCCGGAGACCACGGAAGGTTATGAGGGCTTCTTTCACCTGACGGATATGAAGGGCGAGGTGGAGCGTTCTGAACTGCGCTATATCATCCGGGACCACGACATGACCAAATTCGAGGAAAAGAAAAAGGTCATGACCGCCGCCGCTGACTTCCTCAACGCCAAATACGGCGCGGGCACCGTGGAGCTGACCATTCGGGACAGCTACTTCAATATGAAGAAGTGCATTGAGCCGGTGATGTACGTGGTAGAGCGGGCGAAAAAGGCCATGGCTGCCGTCGGCATGAACCCCAGAGAGGTTCCCATTCGCGGCGGTACCGACGGCGCGCGCTTAAGCTACGAGGGCCTGCCCTGCCCGAACCTGTGCACCGGCGGCGAAAACTACCACGGCCGCTTTGAATATATCCCGGTGGAGGATATGGAGCTGTGCGTAAATATGCTTGTGGAGATATTGACAAATATCTGATATTTAAAGTAAAATCCCGGAATGGCATTGCCATTCCGGGATTATTTGCTGAAAATTATTCGGCGAAGTCAGCGTCCTCAGCCACAGGCTCGTGAGGGGCGACCACAGGCTCCCCGGTAGGAGCGGCGACAGGCGCTTCTACGGGAACCTCCACAGCGGCAGGCTCCTCGGCAGGGGCTTCCTCAGCAGCGGGCGCTTCAGCGGGAGCTTCCTCAGCGGCATCGTCCTTGCAGCAGGGGCACTTGGGCAGGTTGGAGAGCACCTTTTTCGCCCATGCGGTGATCTGCTCGCCGTAGGTAGCAATGATGTAGACAACGCCGGCGACAGCGGCCAGAGCGGACAGAAGCTTAATAACGGTTTTCATATGGCATTACCTCCATAATTGTGATTCTGGGACTATTATAACCAGCCCGCAGGGAAAATGCAATAAACAAATTAGAATTATTTGTAAATTCGACGAATTATACGTAACCGTACATTCCCCGGACGCTGACCTCCCCGGAATTGACGGCTTCTGTGTGCCCATCCGGGAATCGTACCACCAGCGCACCTTCATCATCCACATCCAGCGCTTTCCCATGGCGAACCTCGTCGCCCCGCACAAGGGAAATCTCCTGCCCAATGGTGATGCAGTCCTTTCGGTATTGGGTCAGCATGGCTTCCTGTTCCGTCAAAAGCCCGCAGCTCATGGTGTGCAGGGCATCCAGTTCTGCCGCCGCCACCCGGAATCGGTCAACTGCCTGCCTGGTCACCATGGACAGGGAACCGGCTACATCACGGATTTCCGGCGGAAAATCCTGTGGCTTCTGGCAGCAGTTGATGCCGATGCCCACAATGGCGTAGTCCACAAGGCCCTGCCCATCCAGCCGCAGTTCCGTAAGGATGCCGCCCAGTTTTCGTTTACCGCAGACAATGTCGTTTGTCCACTTGATGCCGGGCCGGAAGCCAACGCTCTGCTCAATGGCGCTGCACATGGCGACACCCGCTGCGCAGGTCAGGTGCATCAGCCGTGTTGGGGGGCACTCGGGCCGCAGAAGAATGCTCAGATAAAGTCCCACGCCCGGCGGAGACAGGAAGCTGCGGCCCCGCCGCCCGTGCCCACCGGTCTGATGGTCGGACAGGGCCACGGTGCCGTGGGGCGCCCCCTCCGCAGCCAGCTTTTTCAGGTAGTCATTGGTGGAATCCACCTGCGGCAGGAAGCAGAACCGGTCGGCCCACGGATAGTCCGGGGAAACGTAGCGTAAAACCTGTTCTTTCATATCAGTCAATATCGCACAGAACCTCCTCCGGCGGATTGTCCAGAACCTCCGGATGCATCAGAATCCGTTTGTAGTGCTTAAAGAAAGCGGCGTAATAGAACCCGTCTACGATGCGCTCGTCCAGTACAAATTTCACATCCACGTATTTCCGCTGGACAACGGTGCCGTCCTCCAGCACCTCGGTGGCCCGGCGCTTCATGCCGAAGGCGCCGAACACCGGCAGATTGCCGAAGTCGTACAGGTGGTGGAAGATCGGCGGAATGCCGAGACTGCCCATGGAGGTGAAGAAGAGACTTCCGTGGAAGGGACTGACCTCCAGCAGAAAACCGGGCAGAAGCCCAAAATAGTCCATGGTTTTCAGCCCCCACACGGCGAATTTCAGCAGCACGCCGGGAATCATGGTAAATGCGGCGGCAGTGTTGTCGAAACTGCTGTCCAGCGGCGTGTTTTTCACCTTTTCCACGGCATCCTGAAGCTTGCGGTACACGTCGGCGGCGGTGTCCCGGGGATTCAGGTGGACCTTGATGACCGTGTCCGGGGACTGGGCGCTCATTTCCTTCTTGATGGTCATGCAGTACTGAATATCATCGCCCCGGGAATAGACCTTCTGCCCGGAAATGAACCGGTTCAGGCCGGGATAGCGGCACAGCGCCCGGACATAGCAGGCAAGCAGAACGTGAGTAATTCCGAAATTTGTCAGTCCTTCCCGGCGCTTCTGACGAATATACCGGTCAATCTGACTGATTTCGAAGGAGTCCTCAAACAGGTTGGAGGAGGTGTTTCGGGTGACCATGATGTAGGGGGAGACCTGAGCCATGGCGGGCAGGGAACGGATTCTGCGCCCGTCGGGCCGATCACCCCAGGCGCGGTGATATTCTCCGGCGGGGTGAATGCGGACGGCAAAGCAGAGAATCAGTACGCCGGTCAGCGCAAGAAAATCCGCGAAGCGGTTCTTCATGCCCAGAAAATCCCCCCGCAGGAGGTTCCCCCTGTAGAAATAGAGCAGAATCACCATGGGTACGCAGACCACGGGCAGCAGGAACAGCACCCCGTGGTGTCCGGCGGTGATGTCGGTGTAGAGGACGGCGAAGAAAATCAGCACCATCCAGAACAGCCATACCATCATACGGCTTGACACGCTGCCGGAGATACACAGCCCGGCGTAAATGGCCATCATCCAAACGGGAATCGCGGTTTTGTAGAACAGCTTGTCGCCGTTCAGCAGGGCGATCAGCGCGAACAGCGTGGTAGCTGCGATTGGCAGGAGAATTTGACTCCACAGATAGAATGCGTCCCCGGACCCTTTCCCACCGGAGACGGCTATGCGGGTCACTGCCGAAGCTGCCATGCAAAGCGCCATCAGCCAGGTCAGCACGTTTTTGCGGCTGACATAAAGATGTATCCTCGTTTTCATACACACAAAGCGTATCACATTTCCGGGAAAATGGCAATAAAAAAAGCAGGCATCGGCCTGCTTTTTTATAAATGCTTATCCACTTATCGGCGTTGCCCAGTTGAAAGTTGACAGTGGAAAGTGGAAAGTTAAGGTATCCCCTTCGGGGATGATTGAAGTATTTTGATACGTATAAAACAAGAACATTCATTTCAAGTTGGCCCGCAGGGACTCCTTCACTTTCAACTATCAATTTTCAACTGTCAACTACAAAGCTGATGCAACCCGATCAGCATAGAACTAAATGCCCCGCAGGGCGGCGATATATTCCGGAGCGGTGCCGCAGCAGCCGCCAAGTAAGGTTGCCCCATTTTCCTTGCACTGCTTCATGACTTCCGCGAATTCCTGAGGGGTCTGGGAATAGACGGCGATGCCGTCATCCCCGATGGTGGGAACGCCTGCGTTGGGCTTGCAGATCAGGGGAATCTTCACGCTGCGCCGCAGCTTGGCAACGAGATAGGGCGTCATGATATCCGCCGCCACGCAGTTAAAGCCCACCGCCGCCGCGCCGGAATCCTCCAGAGATTTCAGGGCCTTTCCCGCGTCCGCGCCGGATAACAGAGAGCCGTCCGACTGCATGGTGAAGCTGTACATGGCAGCGCCCGCGCCTTCCAGCTCGGCAGCGCAGAGAATGGCCTCCGCCTCCTGCTGGTACAGCAGCGTCTCACCGATGAGCAGGTCGGCGCCGCCGTCGATGAGGCCCCGAATCTGGCGGCGGTAATTGTCTACCAATAAATCAAAGGATTCCGCGTCCCAGCTGTCGCAGAAGGTGGCGAGGGTGGTGATGTCACCTGCAATCAGACAGCCGGGGGCGGCAGACCGGGACAGGGAAACCAGCGCTTCATTGATGCGTTCCGTTTGGGCGTCCAGACCGACCGCCTTCAAAGCAATGGGCTGGGCTTGAAAGGTGGGGGCGTAGATGATCTGAGAGCCTGCCTCGGCATAGGCCCGTTGCAAAGCCACCAGCGGTTCCGGGTTGGCGAGAATCCACTCCTCGGCGCAGCAGCCCTTGGGCATTCCGGCGTTGCGCAGGTTGGAGCCTGTGGCGCCGTCCAAAATCCGCACGCCCTCTGTAATTTTTTGCTGGAACTGTTCCCGTGTCAGCATAAGCATTTCTCCCATTCCATAAAATAACAACTGTATTATACACGCGCAAATGGAAGAATGCAACCGTATTGACCTTTCCATCAAAATCTGCTACCATAACAAAAGTTTAAAACAAAGGAGTAATACCGATGAAAAAGACTGTATTGCGGGAATATGCCCGACTGATCGTCCGTTGCGGCGTGAATGTCCAGAAGGGGCAGGAGGTCATGATCCTCGCGGGCCTGGACCAGCCGGAGTTCGTCCAGATGGTCGTGGAGGAAGCCTACAAGGCCAAGGCGAAAAAGGTGATTGTGGAGTGGACCTATCAGCCGCTGGAAAAGCTGGCTGTCCGGTATCAGAGCCTGAAAACCCTCGGCACCGTGGAAGAATGGGAGAAGGCCCGGCAGGAGCACTTCTGCGAGACACTACCCTGCCGCATCTACCTGGAATCCGAGGATCCTGATGGCCTGAAGGGCGTGAACATGGAGAAAGAGGCCAAGGCCCGCCAGCTGCGCTACCCCATCATCAAGCCCTACCGTGACCGCCGGGAAAACCGGGATCAGTGGTGCATTGCCGCCGTGCCCGGAATCGCCTGGGCAAAAAAGGTATTCCCCGGTATGCGCGCCAGCGCTGCCGTGGAAAAGCTGTGGGAGGCGATTTTGTTTACCGCCCGGGTTACTGATGACCCCATTGCCGCGTGGAATGCCCACAACGCCGATCTGAAAGCCCGCTGCGATTACCTCAACAGCCTGCACATTCAGAGCCTGCACTACACCGCCGAAAACGGCACAGATCTGACCGTAGGCATGATTCCCGAAGCCCGCTGGTGCGGCGGCAGTGAAACCAGCCTGCAGGGCTTTACCTTCAACCCCAATATCCCCTCCGAGGAGTGCTTCATTTCTCCCATGAAGGGAAAGGCCGAGGGCATTGTCTACGCCACCAAGCCCCTGAGCTATCAGGGCCAGCTCATTGAGAACTTCTCCATCCGTTTTGAAAACGGCAAGGCCGTGGAAGCCAAAGCCGAGAAGGGGGAGGAGCTGCTGAATACCATGATCTCCATGGACGAGGGTGCGGCCTACCTTGGCGAATGCGCGCTGGTGCCCCAGCGCAGCCCCATCGCCGAAAGCGGCCTGCTGTTCTATAACACCCTGTTCGATGAGAACGCCGCCTGCCATCTGGCGCTGGGCTTCGGCTTTGCGGACACCATCTCCGATTTCCAGAACCGCACACTGGACGAGTGCCGGGCGCTGGGCGTCAACGATTCCATGAACCACGAGGACTTCATGATCGGCTGTGATACCATGAATATCGACGCCATTTGCGAGGACGGCCGGGTGGTGCCCGTGTTCCGAAACGGCAACTGGGCATTTTGACGACTTTTTTCAAAAAAACGAAAAAAATGCTTGCATTCTTCTGCTGGCTGTGATATGATATCCGGGCGATTGAAGATTGCTTAGGGCATTTATGCCCTTTAACTGATACGAAAGAGGTGAACGAAATGAAGGAAGGTATCCATCCCAAGTACGAACAGACCACCATCCGCTGTGCCTGCGGCAATGTCTTTACCACTGGTTCTACCAAGAAGGACATTCGTGTTGAGATCTGCTCCAAGTGCCACCCTTTCTATACCGGCAAGCAGAAGCTGGTTGACACCGGTGGACGTGTTGATCGGTTCAACAAGCGCTTTGGCCTGAAGTAAGAGCAGAAAATTCCGCACTACGGATCATCGTGGTGCGGATTTTTTGTTTTTTTCGGAAAAACAGTTGTCCGCCCGGTGCTTTGTGTGGTATACTAAAAAATAATGTATCTTTGGAGGTACTATGGAATCGAATTTTGAGAAAACCGTACAGGAGCGGGCGGTGCTGGTGGGCCTGAATGCCGACTGCTTCACGGCGGAACAGACCGCCACCGCGGAATCGTTGGAAGAACTGGAAGACCTGCTGGAAACCGCCGGCGGCTTCTGCACCGGCAAGGTGCTGCAAAACCGCCACACCCCGGATTCCCACAGCTTCATCGGCGAGGGCAAGGCTCAGGAGGTGCGGATGCTGGTGGAGGCCACCGCGTCCACCATGGTAATTTTCGACAACGAGCTGTCTCCCGGCAATATCCGGGCATTGGAGGAAATCATCGGCGTGACGGTGCTGGACCGCAGCGCCCTGATTCTGGATATTTTTGCCCAGCGGGCGAAAACCAAAGAGGGACGTTTGCAGGTGGAGCTGGCCCAGTATCAGTACCTTTTGCCCCGGCTGTCCGGCATGGGCGCCAGCCTTTCCCGGCAGGGCGGCGGCATCGGCACCCGGGGCCCCGGCGAGACCAAGCTG
>OBLI01001204.1_pt1 | contig 25749 bp, 28 predicted proteins | sample 1519701 | NCBI WGS metagenome assembly OBLI01 (sample SAMEA3663005, study PRJEB22513) | pig gut metagenome | biome: pig gut; feature: pig-associated habitat; material: faeces | place: France | collected 2012
TTGTATTCTTAAACAAATGCGATATGGTTGACGATCCAGAATTATTAGAATTAGTAGAAATGGAAGTTAGAGAACTTCTTTCTTCTTACGAATTTGATGGTGACAATATTCCATTCATCCACGGTTCAGCTCTTAAAGCATTGGAAGCTGTTCAAGCTAATCCAAATGTTCAAAGAGGCGAAGACAAATGGGTTGATAAAATTTGGGAATTGATGGATGCTGTTGACAGCTACTTCCCAACTCCAGAACGTGACTTAGACAAACCATTCTTAATGCCAGTTGAAGACGTATTCTCTATCACAGGTCGTGGTACAGTTGCTACTGGTAGAGTAGAACGTGGTATTGTTAAAGTTGGTGACGAAGTTGAATTAGTTGGTTTAGGCGAAACTAAGAAAACTACAGTTACTGGTGTTGAAATGTTCAGAAAACAACTTGACCAAGGTCAAGCTGGTGACAACATTGGTGCATTGTTAAGAGGTATTGATAAAACTGAAATCCAACGTGGTCAAGTTTTATGTAAACCTGGTTCAATCCACCCACACACTAAGTTCACAGCTAACGTTTACGTTTTAACTAAGGATGAAGGCGGACGTCACACTCCATTCTTCCCTGGTTACAGACCTCAGTTCTACATCAGAACAACTGACGTTACTGGTTCAATCAAATTCGACGGCGAAATGGTAATGCCTGGTGATAACGTAGTTATGGAAGTTGAATTAATCAACCCAGTAGCTATCGAAGAAGGTATGAGATTCGCTATCCGTGAAGGTGGTAGAACAGTTGGTGCTGGTGTTGTAGATAAAATTATTGAATAATTGATTTAATTATCTATAATATTTAAAATAACCTGATTTCTTTTGAAGTCAGGTTATTTTTTTTTGCAAAATAAACATAGAAAAAATATTAATATATATTCTATTATTAAGAAATCTCAAAAACTGTTACAATTAGCGCAAACGTAGTAGCAGTAGTAGCAGTAGTAGTATGCTAAAATTTTTTTTCACCTAAAGTTTCACCAAAATATGCCGTTATATAAAACATACGATATAAAAATATAAGGAGTATGATATGACAGGTATTAATGGATTTGACATCACAAAGTATGATGTAGGTGGAACACAAAGTGGAGACAAAGCTGGTGATAAAAAATTAACCGGTGATGAAGTTCTAAAAGCTCAAAAAGATGGTTGGACTGTGTGGGATGGCTATGTCGAAGGAGATAGTGTTGAACACTATGACTATAATGGCACTAGAAAATCTGCCGTTACTAGATGGGCAAAAACGAACCAACAGATGTGTAAATCAGTATCTTACCAAAAATTTGCTACAAGAAAAGCCGAAATTTTAGAACAAAAAATGGCAGAATTAGACATATATCCTTATACTGATGAAAATGGTAACAAAGTGTATAACATTGACACCATATTGTTTGATGAAAATTATAAAAAAGCAGAAAAAGAAGCTGATGCACAAGCGAGAAAAGAACTCGGGTTAAGCGATAAAACATATGCATTAGGTTTTGGAGTACCAAAATCAAAAGATAAAGATGACAAAACTATTGAGGATAAAAAAGAGGAAGCAACTGATGATATAGAATCTGGTAATAAATCTTTAGCTGATAAATTAAAAGCTGACGCTACTACAATTAAAGAATCAATAAAAAAACTTTTGAAAGAAGCCGGACCAACAGAAGAAACTATTGCAGCGAGAAATGAACTTGGCAAAAAATCTGCCTCTAATGGTATGACCTTTCAAGATGCGTATTTGATATACAAAAATATACAAGAAAAATATAGCAAACCCGCAACTCAAAACGGTGAAGGAAAGTTTTTTAATGTAGAGGATTTACCTCCTTCAATAAAAGAACAATACCAAAAAGCCGGATTAGCAATGAAAGAAATTATTGACAAAAATGAAGATTTAGTAAAAAAAGCTGATATTGTATATCTAGGTTTTGCAGATTCAGTTGAAGAATATGGATATTGGATAATTACTGATTTAGAATATCCTGAAACTGAACAAACAAAAGAATCAAATGGTACACACGAAAGTGGTGGTATACAAAAAACGGATAATGAAAATACTAACCGAACCGGAACACACAAAACCAGTGAGAATACATATCATCCGGAACAACAATTAGATGGATACATTGACACTGTAACACAGGGTACTACGGGGGACTGCTGGTTAATTTCGGGTTTAAATGCGTTATCCGAAAACCAATGGGGACGTGATGCTATAAAAAAAGCTATTAATATTAAATCAAACGGTGATGTTGTTATAACTCTTAAAGGAGCATACGGTAAAAAGAAGCAATTTACTGTAACAGCTCAAGAGTTGAATAATGCTAAAAATAGTTCAAAATACTCATCAGGTGATATGGACGTATTAGCAATTGAACTTGCGGTTGAAAAATATCGAAAACAATTTGGTGAGCGATTAGATGGAGGTCAAGAAGAAGAAATCTTTAGACTAATAACTGGTTCTCATAATACGAAAACAATTAGCAATAAACAAGGAATCAAAAACCAAATTGCCAGAGCAAAAGCTTCGCCTGAAAAATATGCAATGAGTGCAAATTTTTATTTAGGAAAGGGTGAATATCATGCATATAATATCTCAAGATTTGAAACAGATGAATATGGCAATAAATTCGTTATATTAACAAACCCTTGGAGTTCTCAAACAGAAATAAAAATTACAGAACAAGAGTTCTTGAAATATGTTGTAGAAATTCAAACACTAGAAAATCCAACAGGAATAAATAACCATAGCTCTGCTAATGTGGATGGTGAAATTGGTGAAACAAAAGCTGCCAAAAAAGGAACAGATTTTAATGTTGTACCTGCAATCCATGCTGTTGCAAATTCTAGACCAGAAATGATTAAAAATTGTGTAAATAAAGATAGTAATGGCAATATTAAAGTAACACTAAAAGGTGTTGGCAGAACATTTACAATTACTCCAAAAGAATTTGCAAAAGCAAAAGATTCCGGAAAATATACACAAGGCGATGACGATGTCATTGCAATAGAAATTGCTATGGAAAAATATGGTGCAGAACAGTATAGTAATGTTAGTTTAGCAGATGAGGTTATTTGGGGAAATTTGCCAAGGTCAGGAGCTACTATCTATGCAATATCCGATACAAATGCAATATACCTATTGACCGGTGAAGAAAATATGGTCGCCCAAATAGATGAAAATGGAAAATACACAATAGGTTCTTTATCAGAAAAAGAAAATGCCAATTCTATAAAATTAGATTTATCTAAAATAGATTTGTCTAAATTAAAGGGAAAAAGTAATTCATAGATAATACCAAATAAAACTAGAGCATTTTTCAAAAGAAAATGTATAAAAAAATAACAAGCGGAAATTTGCAAGCTTGCAAATTTCCGCTTGTTATTTTAAATCAACAAATAATTATCCTGAGTATTTGGAATAAACGTTTTTTTGTAGCTTTTAGGAACTTCTATATATTGATATTCTGTTTTTTTCTTTAACCCACAAAGTCCAATAACAGAGTCATGCTTGAAAAAATTTTTGATAAATTGCATATTTAATTCCTTTCATTGTTATGATATAATGACACTACTTATTTAAGTATTATTTAGGATATGTCAAGTTTTGAAAGCGAGGTTAAATATGGCAAAAGTTACTAAAGAAATGGGAATAATGGAAATCGTACAAGCTCATCCGGAAGCCGTTGCAGTTTTCCAAAAATATGGAATGGGTTGTATTGGTTGTGCTGCTGCACACTTCGAAAACCTAGAAGCTGGCGCAAAAGTTCATGGTTTTAATCCGGATGAAATGGTTGCAGAAATTAATTCATTAATTGAGGAGTAATTATATTGTTAATGTGGCAATTTTTATGTGTCGTCGGTATTGCATTTGTAATACTTGAAATTTTCACACCAAGCATGTTCTTTTTAAACTTTGCTTTAGCTGCATTTATTACGGCAATTGCATCTTTAGTTACACTAAATCATTTTGCACTTGTCCTAATATTTTTTGTTTTCTCGTTCATATCTTTTGTTTTCCTAAGACCAATTTTACTTAGAAGAAATTCAAAGGACACTGAAACCGGAATCGAAGGTAAATATATCGGCAAAGTAGCAAAAGTTACGGAAGAAGTAACAAAAGATAGAGGTGTCATTACTATTTATGGTGAACGTTGGGAAGCAAGATGTTTAGGAGAACAATCAATCCCTGCAGGAGCCGATGTTAAAATCGTGAAAAATGACGGCTTAATTATGTTTGTAGAGAAAGAATAGGAGTTTTATATGATTTCATTATCAGTATTATTAATCGCACTTGCAATACTTTTTGTATCAAAAGGTGTTGTTATCGTTCAACAGGCAGAAGTTGTCATAATTGAGCGTTTGGGTAAATTTGACAGAGTTCTTCAATCAGGTTTTAATTTCATAATCCCTATCATTGAAGCTCCGCGCGCAATAGATTGGAAAGTTACGCAAAAAGGTTTTGATGGTTCAACATACTCAGTTATTCAGAAAAGAACCAAAATTGACTTAAGAGAAGCTGTTTATGATTTTCCTAGACAAAATGTTATTACGAAAGATAACGTATCAATTAGCATTAACGCCCTTTTGTATTTCCAAATAATTGACCCCAAATCAGCTGTTTATGAAATTCAAAACTTACCTGATGCAATTGAAAAACTTACACAAACTAACTTGAGAAACCTTGTTGGTCAATTGGACTTGGACGAAAGTTTGGTTTCTAGAGATAAAATTAACCAAGAATTGCGTGCTATATTGGATGATGCAACCAATAAATGGGGTGTAAAAGTTAACAGGGTTGAACTTCAAGACATCATTCCTCCTGCTGATATTCAATCTGCGATGGAAAAACAAATGAAAGCTGAACGTGACAGACGTGCTGCTATTTTAGAAGCAGAAGGTTTGAAAAAATCTGCTGTACTTAAAGCAGAAGGTGAAAAAGAAGCTGCCATTAATAAAGCAGAAGGTGAGAAGAAAGCTAATATTTTGCGCGCAGAAGGTGTTGCTCAAGCTAGAATATTGGAAGCTGATGGTGAAAAAGAAGCAATACAAAGAATTATCAATGCTCTTGCTGATAAAGGTCAACCTGACAAATACTTAATTGCGATGAAATACTTAGAAACAATGAAAGCAATTACTAGCGGTCAAGACAATAAAGTTGTATATATGCCTTACGAAGCTACAGGAATATTGAGTTCTGTTGACGGCATTAAGCAAATGTTTGACAAGTAAATAAATTATAAATATTATAATAATATAATTATCAAGAAAGGGTATAGAATATGAAAAAAGGTTTATTATTAACTTTAGTAGCATTGATGGCTACCACTGTAGCTTTTGCTTACAGTTATGACACAAAAGTTCCTGTTCCTGGAAAAACTCTTACTGACGGAAGATTGCAGTCTGAAATGTTATTTCCTGTTTACGCATACGGATTAAGAATAGCAACAGCAGATTGTCAGGAATATTCTATTTCTAATACAGAAGTTACTAAACCTAAAAACAATGGCAATTGGGAAGAAGTTTGGACTGTAAAAGCTTGTACAAGAACAGCTAGAATTCCTATTAAATTTTCTACTACAGAACAAGGAACTGATTTTGCTATCGACCCTATGGGCGTAAGATGGTCACAAGCAAAATAAGTTAGGGATAACAAAATAAGTTAGGGGTAAATTAAGGGTAATATAAAATGAAAGTAGAAAGCATGAATCCTGTCGTAAGACAGCTATCTCAGTACGCATCTGATAAAATGTTTGCAGCTATGAGTGGAAATTATAAGGATTTTAAGAATGCTTCGAAGGCTTTTGGCAAATTAGCCAGCGAAAATTTAGAGCTTTTACCACAAGTAAAAGCTCCAAAAGCTTCTGGAATTCCTTTATTTTCTAAAATCGGCAGAAGTATTATGAAAGTACTTTTCTTAGATAAATTCAGAAGAAAAACTCCGGAAGAAAAGGCGGTTATAGAATATATACGAAAACAAAAATTTCAAGAAGAAGCACACAAATATATGAGAATGGGTTAAAATAAATGGTAATTACATTTGGAACTGATGGATGGAGAGCCGTATTAAATAAGGATTTTACGAAAGAAAATGTAGAGCGTGTTACACTTGCTATAGGTAAGTATGTTTCAGAGAATTTTGGATTTGACAAAAAAATCCTCATCGGTTATGATCCTAGAAATATGGCGGATGAGTATTCTTTGTTTTGTGCTAATTTGCTTAAGGAATACGGTTTTGAAGTTTTATATTCTTCAAGAATAGTTCCAACTCCTGTTTTAGCTTATAATGCGTTAGTTGAAAATGGCTGTGCAATTATGTTTACAGCTTCACACAACCCACCGGAATATTTAGGAATGAAATTTATTCCGGATTATGCAGGTCCTGCGACTGCTGAAATCACTGATGAAATAATTGCGAATATTGATAAAGAATTTAAGAAAAATACAATTTCTGGTTCTATAAAAAAAGTTGATTTTGATACAATATATAATAAACATTTATTAGAACTTATTGATATCAATGCAATAAAAAAATTAAAAACAAATATTATTTTTGATGGCTTATATTCAGCTTCAATTGGATATTTTGATACTTTATTAAAAGAAAATGATATTAAGTTTTCTGCTTTACACATGTTTCACGATTCGAAATTTGGTGGCGGAATGCCGGATCCTAAACCTAAATATTTAAAAGAACTTATTGAACAGGTTAAAGCGACGCCAAATGCAATTGGACTTGCTAATGATGGCGATGCTGATAGGTTTGGAGTTATAAATGAGAATGGAGAATATGTATCTCCAAATATTATAATTGCAATTCTACTAAAACATTTGCAGACTAAAGGATATACCGGAAGTGTAGTTAAGACGGTTGGTTCTAGCTTATTGATTGATAACGTAGCAAAAAAACTCGGAATTCCTGTAATAGAAACAGCTGTCGGATTTAAACATGTTGGTGAAGCTATGCGCAAAAACGATGTAATAATTGGCGGTGAAGAATCAGGCGGTTTAAGTATAAAAGGACATATTCCGGAAAAAGACGGGCTTTTGGCTAATTTGCTTATATTAGAAACAATGGCTGAAACTGAAAAATCCCTTGTAGAACTTCAAGAAGAAATTGAAAATATCGCCGGTGCAAAATTTTATACAGATAGAATAGATTTAAAACTTAACAATAAAGCTGAAATAAAACCAATATTAGACAAAACTAAAACATTAACAAAAGTATCAACATATGATGTAACTGATATTGATACAAAAGATGGTGTAAAATTGATGCTTGGTGACAAAACTAAAATTCTAGTAAGACCGAGCGGTACTGAACCTCTTTTGAGAATTTATTTTGAAACAGATTCTATTGAAAAGTTAGAAGAATTGAAGAAGGAATTAAAAATTTAATTTAAAGAATTAGAGGACGGATGCTTTGCACCCGCCCTCTAATGTTACTCTATATAAATGCGATTTTGTTACCTGCAATGTCTCGCAGGTGGGTGAGTGCCTAAATAAATCCGTTTCCTGCTGGCGATTTTAAATCGGCAGGTATACTTCAAGTATTATAGAGCTTACTCTCCCTATTTATAAAAATGTAGGAACAAAATAAACATCTATATAGAGTAATAATATTATGTCATATAGTTTTATTTTTGTCGAGTAACATTTTGTTTCACTATATCTTTTATTATGATAAAATCAGAACATGAGTAACTTCTTATTACGTCAAGTTGAATATAATAATATACAAGAAGAATTGGCTTCTATTGAATTTGATTCTTCTTATAGAAATAAAATAGCGGAAAAATTCCGACATAAAAATATAAAAATTTATAATTTGTCTTTGGCACAAGCTAATATTCTTAAACAAACCGCTCTTATTTTTGGTGCGGATTGTGCAATTAATAGAAATGTTATAACAGGGAACATTGAAAAATCTGACGTAATTTTATGTGGAAGTTATTCTCAGTTATTAAAAATTTCAGAGAAATTAAAATCGCAACCATTCAAATTAGCAATTTTAGCAAAAGAAATTGAAGATTTTTTAAAGCCTTCATTAAGAAAAACAAAAATTGTTGGGATTTTAAATGTTACACCGGATTCTTGTTCAGATGGAGGACTTTATAACGAACCGCAGGCTGCAATAAAAAAACTTGTAGAACTATTTGAAGACGGCGCTGACATGGTTGATATTGGTGCAGAGAGCACACGCCCAAATTCTGTCGCAGTAAGTTCTGAAGAACAAATAAAACGTTTAAAACCGGTGTTAGAATTTATACAAAAAGAATTTAACGGCAAACTTCCAATAAGTGTTGATACCAGAAGTTCCGATGTTGCAGACTTTGCATTAAATCTAGGTGTAAATATTATTAATGACGTATCCGGAGCAGAATACGATCCTAAGATTTTAAATGTTGTTTCTAAATATAATGCCGGTATAATACTACAGCATTCAAAAGGAACTCCAAATTCAGAACCTGTATATACTAATCTAATAGATGAAATCTTTTCTGGCTTAAAAAATAAAGTTGATTATGCAAAAGAGGCCGGTATAAACAATATAATCATTGATCCGGGAATTGGTTTTGGTAAATCTCGTTTGGACAATTTGAAAATATTAGACAGTATAGATGATTTTTATGGTTTAAATTGTCCGGTTATGATTGGAATTTCCAGAAAAAGAATATTAGGAGTTCCGACTTCCGAAATATCTCTAAAAGACGCACTAACACTAGCTTATTCTTACCCTTTAATAGAAAAAAAAGTTGATTTTTTGCGAGTACACAACGTAAAAATGCACAAAACTTTCATCAATTCTTTACCCACATAGGTAATATATAATAACTAAATTATAATGTAATATTAATAAACAAGTTAGAATGAGACATAAATATGGGTATAATAAAGGATTTAATAAGCTTAACAGTCTTTAGTGTGTCACTCTACGTTTTATACAAAACGACAGATGATATATTAGCACTAATCTGTGTTTTGTTAATTGTGCTTATATACCTTCTTAAACATATAAAATTACAACGATATATAAAAAGAGAGCTAAATTCTCAAATTAATCTTTTAAATTTGATGTTTAATTCTTCAAAAGAGATGATTCTATATCACGATTTAGAACATAATATAAAAACTTGTAATAAAACTTTTTGCAATACGTTTAATATTCGACCTCAAGATGTAGAAAATCAAAAAACACAAGTTTTACTTAAATACCTATTAAAAGAGGATTATCGGGTAAAACAAGTTATGGATGAAGTATATCTTAAAAGTAAAAATGCTTATAATAGTGGTAAGTCAATGCAATTTTTAGAAAAATTTTATTTACCAAGTGGCGAACAAGGCATTTTTAACATTTTAATGATTCCAGTTTGCAAATATAATAAAGCTTTAAGTGGTTTTATTGTCGTAATTAATAACATTACAGAAATATATAAAATAACAAAAGAAGCAAGAGAAACCAGTGAACAATTCCGTTGTATGCTTGATAATATGCCGATGTATGCATTCATGAAAGATTTGAACAACAAACTTATTGTTGGTAGTTCTTCTTTTGAAAAAATGATTGTAACTGATGGCAAAAAATTTAATGAAATGACATTGGAAGATGCGTATGAAAAAGAATATCTTGATTTCGTACGTGAAGAAGAACTTGAAATTTACAAAACCGGTAAGCCTGTTGTTATTGAACGTAAAATTTCTTTCCGTGGCAGAATGTTTTGGGCTCGTGTGCATAAAGCTCCGGTTTATGACGAGGATGGCAATGTTCAATATTTGCTGGTAATGTATGAAAATATGGAGGCTGAAAAAGAAATCGAGCGTCAAAAAGAATATTTTATAGAAACTCTAATTCATGATTTAAAAATACCAACTTTAGCACAGTTGCGTGGTTTAGAGCTTATCAAAAACGGTACAATGGGAGAGATAAACTCTGAGCAGAACGAACTTTTACAACAAATAGAAAATTCTTGTAAGTATATTCTTGAAATGATATCTATGGTTCTTAAAGCCTATCGTTTTGAAAACGGACAAAAACACCCACTTTATGAAAAAATCAATATTCCGGAGCTAATTTTAGAAACTTTTGAAAATATGCAAAATAATGCAAAAGAAAAAGATATAACATTTCTTTTAGACATGCATAATGTAGATTCTTTAATAATTGAAGCTGATAGAGAAGATTTGAAAACTGTATTAATGAATCTTATATCAAACGCAATATTATACTCAAACAAATCACAACAGGTAATTGTTTCGGTAGAAAAAAATGATAATTATGCTCATTTTAAAATCATTAACAGAGGTATTATATTATCAGAAAGAGAATGCATGACTATGTTTGATAAAACATTAGACAATGCACCAAAATATTCGACAATAGGACACGGTATTGCCTTATATTTATGCAAAAAAATCATCGAAAGCCACAAAGGAGAGATTTATGCTTCTACTGATGGAATTAATACAAATATATTTACATTTACAATTCCACTAGAAGAAGAAAAAAATGTTTCTCAAATGGCAACACTATTAAATTCTTAAAATTGTCCCAAGAACTTACTACCGAAGAGAATTATGCCAACCAAAACGCTTATAATTGTCGCAAACATTACAGCTCCGGCAGAAATATCCTTTGCCATGCCAACCATTCTTGAATATCTATTGTGATAAATAGAATCTAAAGTAAATTCGATTGCGGTATTCAGCATTTCAGCTACAATTACAAGTCCTATTACAAACAAAAGAATGCAAAATTCTAATGCAGAAAATTTTAAAATTAATGCCAAAAATATAACAAGAAATGCAATTGTAACATGAATTCTTATATTCAATTCACTCTTTAATACAAGCCTAAAACCCTTTCTAGCATTCTTGAATGTATTATTAAAACCTTGTGCTTTAAATTTTGTCATACCCAATACTCTCCAAAGCCTTTCTTTGTTTCTCTATAACAAAATTGTATTCCTCTTCACTCTGATGGTCAAATCCCAATAAGTGCATAAGTCCATGGCTTATCAAAAAGAATAATTCTTGCTCTTTATTTTTTGAATGACTTATATCACGATTATCACCGGCTATTACCTTATCCAGAGCGATAACAATTTCACCTAAATTTATATCACCATCAAAAATAAAGCTATTTTCATCATCTGCAAAAATTGCAAAGGTTATAATATCTGCCGGATAATCTTTTTTTCTGTAATCTCTATTAAGCTCCTGCGTCTTATTAGAGTCACAAAACACAATATCTAAAGTAATTGAATCGTATTCTTTATCATTCAGGCAAGAACTTTCTTTCAGGTTTTGGATATAATACTCTAAAAGCCCCGTTGTTCTATCTATTACATCTTTTTCATCTACATTCCATCCATCAAAGATATTTTCTGTAAAAATATTAATTTTTGTCATTTTTCTTATTTTCCAACTCTTTTACCTTTGATTCCAAGTCCTTGTCCAAAGAGTTAGTCAAAATATCATGGCTGTGCTTATTTTTATCCAACTCTTGAACCAAATCATTATGATACTTAATACGTTTATGGTGCATTCCTCTTAGCATTCTTGAGAAGGTTTCCGCAATAGTCTTTAAATCCTTTAATGTTAGTGGAGAATCTGACAATTGACCGTCATTCAAACGTTCTTTTATGATTTTATTAATAATTGCATCAATTTCTTCATTAGAAGGATTTTTCGCAGCTCTCACAGCTGATTCTACAGCATCAGCAATCATGAGAATTGCAGTTTCTTTCATATTAGGTTTTGGTCCTGGGTATCTGAATTGTTCTTCATTAACATTTTCAGCCCCTTCTTCCTTTAAGGCTTCATTGTAGAAATAACTTACGAGACTTGTACCATGATGCTGCAAAATAAAATTATTTATAACTTGCGGTAAATGCGCATCTTTTGCTAATTCTACACCATCTTTAGGGTGCGCAGTAATAAGCATTTTACTAAATCTTGGCGTACAAGCTTTATGCGGATTTTCAATACCATAGAACGATTGGTTTTCTACAAAGAACATTGGTCGGAGTAATTTACCTATATCATGATACATAGCTCCAACTCTTGCTAAAACAGGATTAGCACCGATTGCTTCAGCTGCGTTTTCACAAAGATGAGAAACCGTTAAACTATGATTAAACGTCCCTGGAGCTTCTTGCATCAATCTTTTTAACAACTCTTGATTATGATCCGCTAGTTCTGCTAAGCCATACGGAGTCATTATTCTAAATATATTTTCTATTATCGGTAGTAATCCTAACAAAAGCACACCACTTATTACAAAACAGTTAATAACTAAACAGCCTAAATCTTTCATAATAAGTAGGTTATCAATATCCATCATATATTTTTCTAAGAAATAAATACTGCCGACAATTAAAATTCCGGCAAGAGATATCTTCGCACTTACAATAAGTAAGTCAGAGCGTTTTGAGAATTTTAGTTTTGATACCGCTGTCATAACAACAGTATTCAAAAGCATAAATGATACTACAACTTCAATATTCCAGTGCATTCCAATTGCAATCAGTGCAAGCACAATAGTTGATGCAAAAAATGCATTTCTTGGTGTCGTAAAAATAGACATCAATATCGTATATGCCGGCATCGGGATTATATAAGGACAAAATCCTGTTGGTAACAAAGCTGACAAGAATGCTAAGCCCAGTGTAAACGAAGCAGCCATTGTCATATTTTTCACATCATAATATTGTTTTTCAAAGTTTCTCTCATATTGTAAGAATACGAACGTAAAAAATGCTACAAGTATATATATACCAAGAATACCGCCATAATTAACTTCTAATACATTATATCCTGCAGCTCTAAGAGCGTCGCGCTTTAATTTGGTAACAGGTTCACCTTCAAATACAATTTTATCACCCTTTTTAAACACTACTTCGTACGGCTTCACTGCATTTTGAGCGTTCTTTTTAGCTATCTCTGTTGCGAACTCATCCACCACCAAATTTGGAACAATAATCTGATTTAGAATACCGGTAATTAAAGAACCTTGATATCTCGGAACATTATTAGGTAAATTTTTTCTGATTATCGCACTTACATTATTATTTTCAAAATCCTTGGATGAAATACCAACATTTAATACAGAAGTTAGAGTAATTTTTGCTTTATCAAAAACACCTTGCAAATCGTCATCGTTTGCTTTCAACAAAAACTCGACCAATCCTTTTTTACCGGATTCATCAAACAAGACATTTAATTCTTCTTTTTTTACTTCATCGCTAACATTTTTTTCACGTATCTTTTTAACAGAATTATGAAGCGTAACAAGACTTGTTGCAATAAATTCATCTTCCGCTTGTGTTAAAATCGGTTCAACACTCTGAGCAACTTCTTTTTTATGTTGTTCGGTTTTTTTAGTATCTATAACTTTAATATCTTTTTGAGCAACTATATCTTTTTTACTGATTCCATTTTCAATAACCTTTTGGAAGAAATAGTTCTGTGATGATATTGTAACTGCCATTAAAAAAGTAAACAATACAAAACACATTATATTTCTAAAACGTTTTGATGATATAAAATCTAAAAATTTTGTCATAAAATTATCCTTTATAATTCTCATTCTTTTTTACTACAAAACCACACTTAGTACAAGCTAAAACAGTTCCGGTACTATCAACCGGCATAAAATTATGCTTACAATCAATAGCCTCATCTTTTTCCGGTTTGAAGGTTTCGCGAAAAATACCATCCGGATTTGCACCGGCACCTCGTTTATTTTTATTCAACCATTTTATAAACAACTCAAATATATACATATATCCGTTTTCTACATGTTTTCCTAACGCAACTTAAGAATTTCTTCGGCTTCCTCCTCTGTAAGCTCTTTAGCTCCGCCTAAAATTTCAGTATTCAAAACAACTTGTGCATAAGATTCTGCCAACTCTAGTTTCATATACGCATCCTCAATCGTTTTTGATGCCACAACAAAACCGTGATTTGCCATAAGTACAGCATCATACTTATCAAAGAATTTTACAGTATTTTCAACCAATTGCATAGTAGACGGTAGAGCGTAATCAGCTAGAGGTATTCCGCCAAAATAAAAAACATTCTCTGCCATAATCGGAGCCATTAAATTCCTTCCAGCAGAAGCAAAACTGCTTAAATATGGAGCATGGACATGAATGATATAATTGATATCCGGTCTTTTTTTATAAATTTCAATATGCAAAAATTTTTCACTGGAAGGCTTTTTTCCTTTTTCCAAAGATTTTCCATCAAAATTAGTTCTTACTATATGTTTTTTTTCTAAATAACCATTTGAAGAACCGGATGTTGTTATCAACATGCCATCCTTATAACGTGCTGATATATTACCGGAATATCCTGGAGTATAATTTTTATCACCGCACATTTTTCCATATTTAATAATTTGTTTTTTTAGCTTATTTTTATAAAACATCTTCCATATTCTTTACATCTTCTACTACTGCATGCTGCAACACAGGAGCTTTTTGCGATTGTTGAAAATCACTGCTCTCTTCTTTATCTTCATCAGAATTATCTTGTTTTTTCTGAGCTTTCTTATCCTGCTTAATTTCTAATCTTTCGTAATCCAATTTTGAGCCCTTAGCATCCATCATAACTTCTACTAAGAAAAATGTATTTTCACGTATAAAGTCATAACCTAAACTAAATTTTATATCATCCGGTCCAAATGAAATATAAAATGCATTTTCTTGAAAAGCCCTATCGTTAGGAGAATCTCCTGATAAATTTATAGAACCAAACCAAGATACTGTCATGTATTTATTTAATCTAAAGTATTCTCTTAAATACACATTAGATTTACCATAACGATATGCATCAAATACCGGCATAGGAGAATCATCTCTGTACACAGATTGATAATAACCAATATCTTGCATCCAACGTCTATATTGAGTATGCAAAATAGGACCAATACGACCAATAACCTGAGTATCACCGGTACCATATAAAGAAACAGCACCTTGTGCACTAATATCAAAACTTATAGATTTTTGATGTTCTTCATCTCTAAAACTAAATATATTTTGGTCTGCTTGCGCCATATATCTCGCTCTTGTCGTTCCCAAACCTGACCCCTGTAATTTTTTGAAATTGCCATCTGATTCAATATCTTGGTAATAACCTAAATCAATTCTATGTCTAAAAGTTGAAGTTCTGCCTTTTAATAGAAAATCTTTACTTCCATAAGTATTATCATAAACAAGGCTTGCACCGTATTTAGGACGACGTCTACCTAACCACCACTCTCTCATATAATCATTCATTGCATATTGCAAATATAAGTGGTCATCCAAATCTTGTTTACCTCTGATAAGGAATTTACTGTCAGCAGTACCATAAGCAGCCTGAGTCCAGTTTGAAGCACTACTATATCTTGCAACACCACCAATGCCAAAACCATGATTATAATTTAACATCGGAATTGCTTTTAATACAGAACCTCCTGGAACTTCAAATACAAACCCCGGACCAACATACATACCCAAGCCTCTTAATGAACCTAATTCCCAAGAGTTCGTTTCTACAAAATCAAAATTTTTATTGGTATAAATTTTTAAAGCAGGTATTTTTAAAATTTTTCTCTGCCCCTTAAAAACAGAAGCTTTCTTTAATGCAATAATTTCTAAATCACCTTTTTGAGAAATTTTTATATCTTTTGTCTGCAAACGAATAATACGATTATCCTTGTCACCAGGAATTGGCTCTACTTCTGGAGTAATCATACTGGACATCCAAGGACCATTACCTACAGAACGAAAATTAATAGGAAAGCTCTGATCTACAACAATAGAACCATTTTCTTGAACAATTTTATCCCCATAAACATAACCTTTTTGAGCCTTGATTTCAATTGTATCAGTTTGTGTAATAGGTTTTTCTATAAGTGCATTTTCTTCATTCATATCAACAAAAATGTACTCACCATTTATAACCTGACCATTCTTAAGAATTCTTACATTACCTTCTGCCTTAATTGTATTATTCATACGATCATAAGTAATTTTGTCAGCCTTAACAGTTGTTTCCTGTTTTACAAAATCAACACTCGCATTGCCTGAAGCAATCATACAATAAGCATTTGTATCGTAATCAATTCGTTCGCAATCTAAAATAATACTTTCTGTATCTTCCGGCTCTACTGCATTCTTATCTGTTTTAGATTTTTTTTGCCAAAAGTGTTTTTTACCTTGTTCTGCAACGGATTCTTCATCAGCTTCGAATCCATCCGGCATCATTGTATCATCAAACTCTTCTTTCAAATCCTTAGACGCATATTCAGAAGTTTCCGCTCCAGCAGAATAAACCTCGTCCGGCGCTGTTGGTGCTAACTCTGATTTTTTTTCATGCCGCTCTTTTAATTTCTTTTTAATAGCCAAACGTAAACGTTTTACAGGAGGTGTTGAAGGATTCCGATTTGGTCCGGTTGATGTTTGCTCATCTGTTGTTTTTTCTTGAGAATAAGGAGGCATAAAGAATGCATCTCCTGTAAAATCAGATGAATCAACAAAAGAATAATCCGCAAATGCCATATTTGCAGTTATTAAAGATATTGATAGTAATGTTATTAACCTTTTCTTCAACTTTAAAATTCCTATTATATATAATTTAACGGATTATTTGGCTGACCGTTTACCCTTACTTCAAAATGGCAATGCGGTCCCGTACTATATCCGGTTGTTCCTTCATACCCAATAACTTGTCCTTTGGTAACTCTTTGACCATTAGAAACGGCTATTGAATTCATATGCGCATAAAGCGTTGTAATAGGTTTACCATTTACAATACCGTGTTCTACAATAACAACCTTACCATACCCGCCATACCAACCGGAATATATAACTTTACCAGAATTTGATGCTTTTATTGCACCTAAATTTGGTCCGCCTATATCAACACCGGAGTGGAATGATTTACTATTAAATATTGGGTGTGTTCTCCAACCGAATGGTGACGTTATACGTCCTTGTATCGGCTTGATAAAACCTGATGCTACTTGTACATCTTTATCCCTAGCGGTTCTATTAATATAAGAACCAATACTTGCAGATTGTTTTGCCAACTCTCTTTCTGCCTTTTGGTATGCAACACGGTCGGTTCTTAATTTATTTATCATGCTTTCATTCTTCGCAATCGCTTTATCAATATAAGCTTTTTGAGTATTGATAGATGCTACAGAACGTTCTAAATTACGTTTTCGAGCTTCTATATTATACTTAAGCATTGCAATTTCTTGTGCTTTTCGCTTTGCAGCGTTCATCCTTGCATAATCTTCTTTCAGAATTATTTTTTGGAAATAAACTCTATCAACAAGCATATTTATGTCTTCTGACGTAATCAATAGTTCAAAAAACGCTTTTCTCTGCGACTTAAAGACTTTTCTAATATGAATTGCAAGAACACTATTCAAATTATTATATTCAGCAGCCGCTCTATCCAATTGAGCTTGCATTCCACTAAGTTCTCTTTGTGCCGTAACAATTTGCGTTTTAGATTGCTGCAAATCATTGTTTGCACTTTCTAATTTCTGTTGGTTTTTATAAAGCTTATTTGTTTCAACACTTTCTAACCATTTCAAATGGTTAATCTTTGCTCGAGTTTGCTTCTTCTTTGTTTCCAAATCTTGAGCATGAGCAGCATAAACACAGCAACACGCAAAAGTGTTGAACAACATACCTAAAAATATTAATATACTTAATATTTTCTTCACTTCTGACCGTCCCAACTAATCTACTTTCCCATACTTGGAAGAAGAATTAACAATCCCATACCAACGGTCCAAATTATAAAAGATACAGTAATAAGACCTACTATTAATTTTTTATGTTCTCTAAAAAAATCCATTTCTACCTCTCTTTCTATATCATATTACAAAAAAGGTAGTATGACAATTTTTGTTACATTTAGATTTTCATAAAAAATAAACAAAACTCATAAAAGGCTATAAATGTCGTATTTATAGCTAACATAAAAAGTCAAAAATAATGTCGAAAAGGTTACAACTCTGGAACCATACGACAAGAATATATTAGCAAATTTAAGTGAGAATTGCAATCTTTACTGCAAGCTCGTTTTGCTCATAAAATTAGATACACAAGCGTATTACAATATGAGAATGGTTCTTGGTTTAGAGATTAACTAATTTAAGCCATTATATTTTGTTCTATAACCTTGATTTTCTTCTGGTCTTAAAGCATTTGGGTACATGGTATCAGTATATATATCTTCTTGCAAATTTTTAATAAGCTCAAACACTTTTCTATAGTCTTTAATATCTGCAATAGTAGTACCAACATCTAAAGGTCTACCGTTTACTCTAATATTTGAACTATATAAATCAGCAACATTGTTACTTGTTAAAACAACATCACCAACTCCAATTATTTGGTCAATAATACCTCTGTGTATATTTACTCTTGCAAGTTCCGTAAATGGTTTCATATTGCAGGTATATGAAAATAATCCTCCCGAAATATAAACACCTTTATCTGTAACTATATATTCTGTGTGCTGATATCTTCTAAAAACAAATATAACCCCACCCAAGTATATCCAAACTGGCATTAAATGAAATAGAAAAAATATTAATGGGAATATAGAAAATACAGCAGGAGCACCTGATGTTGCGGCACCACCTATAAATGCAGCAATAAACAATGAATCAAACAAAAACCAAGCTAGAGCAAATGGTAACATCGGATTGAAAATACCTTCTAAAATAAAACAACGTTTATTAGGTTTTCCTTGCCAAAGTATTTTTTCATCTTTACCTACCATTAATTCTAATTCCGATTTTGCATAATTATTAAACATTAACACTCTCCTATTTTATATCTGTCGTAGGGGGGACTTGAACCCCCAAGGATTTCTCCACACGCCCCTCAAACGTGCGCGTATACCGATTCCGCCACTACGACAAATTAGATATTAAATTTTCAGATTGTAGCGGCATCGGTAAATTCTTTATACGGCTCGTCTCACTTATGTTCGAACTCACCTTCCTCTATAAAAACTTGACATTTAGTCAACTTTTTACAGAGTTCTTGGCTCGTCTCACTTATGTTCGAACTCACCTTCCTCTATAAAAACTTGACATTTAGTCAACTTTTTACAGAGTTCTTGGCTCGTCTCACTTATGTTCGAACTCACCTTCCTCCATTCAAAACCTGACATTAAGTCAGCTTTTTCTGGAGTCCTTGCCACTACGACAAATTAGATATTAAGTTTTCAATAAAGAAATTCTAACATAAAAAACATTTCGTTACAAATGTTATATTTTTATTGACATAACCTCGCCACTGTTTGACAATAATAAACATAGAAGGAAGGTAAATAGCATGAACGTATCAGCAGTTTCACTTAATAGTTCTAATCCTAGAAGAAATTTGTTTATTAAATATTCTAACAGCTTTATGTCAATGATGAATGGTAATGGAGAAGCTGTAGAAAAAGCTCAAAAAGCTAATCCTGTTGCTGATAAGAAATTAGATAAGTCTATGGGAATTGAAACGCTTACAATTTTCCCTAAACAAGTTATTGACGGTAAGACTATTATTACAGCATAACTCTTTATTTTATGAATTATTATAGAAAGAGAACCTTTTGGGAGAAAGTATGATTTTAAAAATTTTTAGAATGCCACACAATCGTTTTGTGCCTGAATATAAGACAGAAGGTGCTGCCGGCATGGATTTGTGTGCAGCAATTGATGCAGAAATAACATTACAGCCATTGGAAAGAAGATTAATTCCGACCGGTTTAAAAATCGAATTAGAGCACGGATACGAAGCACAAGTTCGTCCTCGTTCTGGTTTATCAATAAAACATGGTATCAGTCTTATCAATTGCATTGGTACAATTGATGAAGATTATCGTGGTGAAGTTTGCATTCCTATCGTAAATCTTTCTAATGAGCCGTACACAATAAAACCGGATGAAAGAATTGCTCAAATGGTAATTGCACGTTATGAACAAGCTAAAATCGAAGTTGTAACAGAATTATCCGAAACGGAACGCGGTGCTGGCGGTTTTGGTTCTACCGGAAAATAAGTTTAATGATTTCAGAAGTTGAAGGTGCATTTGATGCACCTTTATAATATTTTTAGAATCACCCCTCACCCGCATTCGTAAGGTTTAGCACAGCTTCACCAACGACTGCTCCCTCTCCCGCAAGGGGCGATGGCTGATGTTTTCTTATCGTTTCACCAATGAGGCGGAGCCGGTAGGTTTTATGTAATTTTGTAGTTCCTACCAAGCAGCCGACCCAATGGTCTTTTATTTTTGCTTGCTTTCCTTAGAATTCACTAGTCGTTTCATCAATGAGGCGGAGCGGGTAGTTTTCATGTAATTTTGTAGTTTTTACCAAGTAGCCGACCTAGTGTTCTTTTCTTTTTGCTTACTTTTTCTTTTTAGTAAAGAAAAAGTAAGGCTTGACGGAAGTTAAAAAAAAGTATAGAATAAGGCATGACGTTATTTCAGCGTTACGGTTATAATTATTTAGGAGAATCAGTCATGTACCAAGATGAAACGCTTATTTGTGAAGATTGTGGTAGCGAATTCGTATTTACCGCAGGAGAACAAGAATTTTATGCAGAAAAAGGTTTAACAAATAAGCCAAAAAGATGTGCTAATTGCAGAAAACTAAAAAAACAAAAACACAGAGGCAAAAAGAGAATGTTCGATGCAGTTTGTGCAAAATGTGGAAAACAAACTCAGGTACCTTTCAATCCTACTCAAGGCAGGGATGTGTTGTGTAAAGAATGTTTTGATGCTGAAAAAGCAGCTTCTGCTGAAGCTTAGTTAGTTTTTTATAAATAAAAAAAAGGCGGAATGATAAATCATTCTGCCTTTTTTAACATAAAATTTTAAATTTTCTTTATTAGTTTTTCTATTCTTTTATTTGAATTCATTATCGCGTTTTTTAGTTCAGAGTCTTGTTCTGCAAGTTTTGTAATTTCTTCAATCGTCTTGATTGCATTTTCATCCGCATCACGAAAGATGAACATATCCACACCAGCAAGAATTGCCATTTTGCAAGCCTGGATACTACCAAAATCTTGTACACCTTTCATAACCATATCATCAGAGATTATTGCCCCTTGGTAGTTCAAAATATTTCTCAAATATCCGATAACATTTTTGCTTAAAGAAGATGGTATCACATCTTTGTCAAAACAAGTGCAGTGCAAATGCGCTGCCATTATCATTTCACAATCAAGATTTTCTTTGAATGGACGAATGTGACATTTTTCCATTTCATTCATTGATAAATCAATTTCGGGCAATGTTTTATGACTATCGGCATTAGCATCTCCGTGTCCGGGAAAATGTTTTAGGCAAGGTATTATTCCATTTTTGCGATACACTTCTGATACAATTTTCACCCCTTTTGACACATCTTCCGGATTATTTGCAAATGCTCGCTCACCAATAATCGGATTATTGGGATTTGTATTAACATCAGCACAGGGTGCAAAGTTTAAATTCAAGCCATAACTCTTTAGTTCTTTTGCGATTTTTCGTGTTTGTTCCTTCAAGAACTCTTCGCCTTTTTCATATGCATATTTTGGTGAAAGATATCGGGCATGAACATTTTCAGTTCTTTCAACCCTACCACCCTCTTGATCAATAGATAAAAATAGTGGTCTGTTTGCTCTTTTCTTAATATCTTTAACAAGCTCTGTAAACTGTTCTTTTGAACTTATATCACGTGTAAAAAATATAACTCCGCCAAGTCCATCATCTAGAGCTGAATTAAAAAGCTTTCTACTACCAAATGAATCTTGTGTTCCGAGGATAAATTTTTGATAAACCATTTTTTTCATACAATAATCATACATTTAATTGACCAGAAAAATCAACTTTTTATTATAATTAATGTATAATAAGATTAGGGTCAAGGGGCAAAGAGGATTAATTATGAGTATTAATATTAAAAAGATTGTTTTATCAACTATTGTGGGATTTTTATTGTTATCAGCAATAAGTTTGGATGTATCTGCTGCAAAAAAGTCTTCTAAACTTTCAAAAGAAGCAATTACAGAAATGTCTGATACTATTGATAAATTAACAGAAAAGATTTATGGACGAGCACTTTTATCACCACAAGATAATGAAACTTTGATTGGAATAAAAATAAAATTAGATAACCAAATGTTAGTATCAACTTCAACAGAGCTTGCACCACTTTATTATAAAGCTGGAAATGTTTACAAGTTAAGAGATATGAAGCCGGAAGCAATTGAATGTTACCAAACTATTTTGGAAAATTTTTCTGATACAGCACTAGCTCCAAAGGCAAGAACGGCATTAGAATCACTTGGCGTAACAGTTGCAACTCCAACAACTACAGATGACTCTTCAGAAGATGAAGGGATTTAGTTAAATAAGATTTATACAAAAAAGATGCGATTTGAAAATTTTCAAATCGCATCTTTTTATTTAACTTTATAACTTATTACTTAGTTGTCTGAATAAACAAACTGATTAAATCATTCAAAGCTGAGTATTGTTTTTGGTAACTTTGAGATTGTTTTTCTAAAGCCAAAATTTGTTTTTTGTATTCTTGTATAGATGCTTGGCATTCTCTAGCTGAAACTTTTAGGTTTTCTTGAACTTGTTGCGCATCTTGAAGAACGCTCTTCATTGAGATACCCAAAGCTTCCATTGTTTGTTTAATAATTTGTGCACCGGTATGACGAGAAACACCACTTGGTAATTGTGAAATCAGCTTTTTAAGCACTGTGATATTAGCCGGCATTTCAAACGCTTCACTCATAGTGTCAGCAACCGGTGATTTTACTGGTTGAGCTTCTGCAAAAAACGGATCTTTCTCTTCTTCAACATCATCAAAGAAATTTGTTGTTTTTGCAGGTTTTACAGGTTCTGCAAAAATATCATCAGATGGAGTTGAAGCAAATATATCATCATTTGCTGGACTAGAAACAGGAGCTGAATCAAAAACGCTCATATCAGTATCTTGTACATCCATATTTTCAGCTTGTTTTTTCAAAGCTTCTACAATCTTTTTTCCAACACTTTCATTATTCGGCATAATTTTACTCCCTCATAGGTTTACTAAAGTTATTATATGTAAAACATATACAATTTCAAATATTATGTAATGTTTTGTAAAATAGTTATCATTTTAATTTTATACATATACAGGCATTTTCTCTATCTTATATATTATTTATGTAACAAATACTTAATATTTATTTAAAATTAAGCAATTATTTTTTATTAAAATACTTTTTTATATTAGAGGATAACGAAAAAGGAATTTTTACTTATGTCAAATACTTTTGTGAAAATGATGAACAATAGTGTCACAAGCAACTATAACAGTAGCGTTATTAATGACATACAAAAAGATTTACACATTCAGACTAAAGCTTTAGGTCAGCAGTTATATAATGACATTATTAACAAATTAAATAATTCTTCCGAGAATGTTGATATTAATACAGTATTAAAGTGTTATCTTCTAGAACAATTACTAGTCCCACATGAGATTGCTAAAAAAAATATTGAATATACTTCAACACAAAATCCTGATATTAAATTTAACTCAGAAAATAAAAAGTATTATATTACAAAAGATAACCAGAATATTGAAGTTAACAACATTGCAGAAATTTATGAGGACGGTTCATATGCTGTTATTGAACAAAAAAGAAATTCTACATTGAAAATAAAAAAGATTTATAGCAAAGCTCATGAGGTAAATGAAATACAAATTTTATTTAGCAATGGCAAATACGAAACGAATCAATATCAAGCAGCAGAATTCCTAGAATTCAAAAAGTTATATTCACAAAGATATAAATATTCAGGATTTAGTGGAAATTCTACAGATTTTATTGCAAGTATAAAAAACAAATTAAGTTCACCTATTGATACAGAAATGTTTCTTGATAAATATTGTAACTGTTACAAGTGGTCTTTTAAAAAGAAAGCTTTTGTAAGAAATATTAGTGCGAATACTACATCACCACTTTTAGTCGATTATGAATACTTATCAAATGGAAGTGTTCTTAAAAAAGAATACACAGGAATTAAATAAGGAGAAAGAGGATATAATGAAGACAGAAGTTTTAAAAGAAAAAAGAGAATACACATTAGACTATAGCAAAAATATTCAAAAAATGAAATTTAATATTATATTTTTAAAGAATTCTCAAGCATTAAAAAATAATTTATTAAATTTTATAATGGAATACAAAAACTAATAGATAAAAAAAGTCAGAGTTAAGAAACTGAACTCCGACTTTTTTATATTTATAAACCTTAGTTTTCTACGTATTCTCTTAAACGTTTACTACGATTTGGGTGACGTAATTTTCTTAAAGCTTTTGCTTCAATTTGTCTGATACGTTCACGAGTTACACCAAACAATTGACCAACTTCTTCCAATGTTCTTTGGCGTCCATCATCCATACCGAAACGTAATCTCAATACATCTCTTTCTCTTGGTGACAATGTACAAAGAACTTCTGCTAAGTCTTCTCTCAACAATTCAGAAGCAACTGTTTTAATTGGAGCATCAGCTTCTTTATCTTCAATAAAATCACCAAGTCTTGAATCTTCTTCTTTACCGATTGGTGTTTCTAAAGATAGAGGTTCTTGAGCAATTTTAACAATTTCTCTCAATTTAGAAATTGAAACGCCCATTTCTGAAGCTAATTCTTCTTCAGTTGGTTTTCTAGAAAGTTCTTGAGCCAATCTTCTTGTAACTTTTTTCAATTTATTGATTGTTTCAACCATGTGAACAGGAATACGGATTGTTCTTGCTTGATCGGCAATTGCTCTTGTAATTGCTTGTCTAATCCACCAAGTTGCATAAGTTGAGAACTTAAAACCTCTTTCATGATCGAATTTTTCAGCTGCTCTTATTAAACCTAAGTTACCTTCTTGAATAAGGTCTAAGAAAAGCATGCCACGACCTACATATTTTTTAGCAATACTTACAACTAATCTTAAGTTTGCTTGAACCAATTTTCTTTTAGCGATAGCTCCAGGGGTTCCACCTTGTATAATTTTTCTTGCAAGTTCAATTTCTTCGCTTGTAGATAAAAGTTTGATTCTACCGATTTCTCTTAAGTACAATCTTACAGGGTCTTCTACTGCAACTCCCTTTGGAGCTTCTGTTTCCATATCAGATTCACGACTATTGTCGGAAGAATCCATCATGTAAAAATCATCACTTTTAATACCGCCCAATTTTGAAGAAGTAATAATATCTTCAATATTATCAGTTCCTAAATCAGTTTCGATATAATCAACTGATTCATCTTTTTCTGCGTCATAATCCAACAAATCCATGTTTTCGTCTTCTACGCTTACTACTGATGAATGTGAATTTCTTTTTTGGGTCATTATTTATCTCCAGTCCTTAATTTAATTTTATCTCTAAGCTGCATTTGAGCCTTCAATGCTTCTATCTCGTCATCATTAACTTGCTTATATTGTTGACGAATTTTTTCGGCTTCTTTATCTTGATAACATCTTTTGAGTCTTACAACATTTTCTTTAACTGCCCTTTCAAACTCTGCCGGCTCCAGACCATTAAACGCTTCGGAGAGTCCTACTATATCTGTTAGTATTTGGGTCAAATTATCATCCTCAATGAATTCTGTATACAAATTTTTAGTCAATTCCTTAACATTATTTATTGTACACGCCAATTTGTCAATTGTATTTTTTA
>OBLI01001205.1_pt1 | contig 25719 bp, 19 predicted proteins | sample 1519701 | NCBI WGS metagenome assembly OBLI01 (sample SAMEA3663005, study PRJEB22513) | pig gut metagenome | biome: pig gut; feature: pig-associated habitat; material: faeces | place: France | collected 2012
TGCCCCACCTCCTTGTGGCAGGTGCTACCGGTCAGGGTAAGTCTGTAGGTCTGAATGCCATCATTGCCTCTCTGCTCTATTGCAAGGCTCCTCATGAAGTGAAGTTCGTACTGATCGACCCCAAGCAGGTAGAGTTTAGCCTTTATAATAAGTTGAAACGCTATTATTTGGCTTGTATCCCCGGCGAGGAGGATGAACCGGTTATCACCGATATGGGCAAGGTGGAGGCTACACTCAATTCTCTCTGTATCGAGATGGAGCAACGCTACACCCTGCTCAAGAATGCACAGACCCGCAACATCGAAGAGTATAACAACAAAATCAGAGAGTGTAAACTCAACCCGGCTGAGGGGCATCGCTATCTCCCCTATATCGTCGTTGTTGTCGATGAGTTCGGCGATCTTATCATGGTGTCGGGCAAGAATGTCGAGATGCCTATCGCTCGTCTTGCTCAGAAGGCTCGCGCCGTCGGTATCCATGTTATCCTGGCTACTCAGCGTCCCTCTACCAATGTTATCACCGGTATCATCAAAGCCAACTTCCCGGCTCGTATCTCTTTCAAGGTGACTTCCGGTGTCGACTCCAAGACTATCCTCGATACCACCGGTGCTCAGCATCTTATCGGTAAGGGTGACATGCTTATCTTCAATAACTCCGAGTTGGTGCGTGTGCAGTGTGCATTTATCGATACACCGGAAGTGGAGAAGATATGCGACTATGTGTCGCGTCAACCCTATCCTCAAGGGGTATATCTCCTCCCCGAACCCTTGATCGATTCCGGTGATGGTGGCGGCGCACCCGTTTCCTCCGGATCGATCGGCGAGAAGGATCCTCTCCTTGTGGAGGTGGCTCGTCAGGTGGTCAATTCCGGCAAGGCTTCCACCAGTGCCGTGCAGCGTACATTCGAGATCGGATTCAACCGCGCCGGCCGTATTATGGATCAATTGGAGGCTCTCGGAGTTGTCGGTGCAGCTCAAGGTGGCAAACCAAGAGCAGTCTTGGTTGACCCGATGGGGTTGGAAGATATTCTCTGCAATCTATGATGTTTCCCTCCTCGGATAAGGTAATTAAGATATTTTACTCTCCAATAATAAGAGAAAATGAAAAGAATTAACTTATTGGCATTGAAGGTGCTGTTGGTGGTAGTAGCATTATGCTCAGGCAGTCTGATGCAGGCGCAACGTGCTCAAGTCATTTTAGATAAGGCGACTGCCAAGATCGGTAGCGGTTCGAGTGTTAATTGCAGTTTCTCCATCACAGGTGATGGTGGAAGTGTCAAGGGTAGTTTCAAATCTTCCGGTCAAAAGTTTCAACTCGCTACACCCATTGCCACTACCTGGTATGATGGCAAGAGTATGTGGACCTCTAATGCCAAAACCAAGGAGATAACCTTAGTCAATCCGACAGTCGCGGAGGTCAACGAGGTGAACCCCTTCTCCTATCTCCACAACTATAAAAGCACATATAAGGCATACTTCTCAAGGAAGAAAAATGCCAAGTGTCATCTGATTGTGCTTAATCCTCGAAATCCCGGCAGTTGCGATATCAAGGCGATAGAGATAGCAATCAATAAGAATACCTTTCTACCTGAGCATTTCATCGTCAGAGACTCCTCTGACAAGGTGGTAACCGTCAATATCTCCCAACTCTCTCTCTCAGCCAAGAATGTTGCCTCGACATTCGTTTGCCCCGTCTCCTCAATGAAGGATTATGAACTCATCGACCTCCGATAATATCTATGAGAGCGTTCTAAAAAGACATTTGTAGGCTTATAAGAGTTCTATTTGCAGAAAAAATAATTGAATAGATGTTTTTTGCTTGGTGATTTTAAGTTATTGTAGTATATTTGCCGAGCAAAAGTATCTATGCACCTAAATAAAGAAATTCCGGGTGCATGCAGATCAAAATGAACGCAAAAATTGTTAATTAATTAATCAAACAAAAAAAAACAACCGATCTCACCATGGAAGAGAGAAAGACAAAAGTCCTAATCATTGGTTCAGGTCCTGCCGGATTCACTGCAGGTATCTATACTTCGCGTGCCAACCTTCAGCCTATTCTGTTTGAGGGGGAGCAACCTGGAGGACAGTTAACACAGACCACTGAGATAGAGAACTTCCCCGGCTATCCCCAGGGAGTGCAGGGTATGGAGATGATGGATCAGCTTCGTGAGCAGGCATTGCGTTTTGGCACTGAGGTAGTGTCGCGCACCATCACTTCTGTAGATTTCAGCAAGCGTCCCTATCGTTGCGAAGATGAACGTGGCGATGTATATCTTGCCGACACAGTGATCATCTGCACCGGCGCTTCAGCCAAATATCTCGGACTTGCCGATGAGAAGAAATATAATGGACTTGGTGTGAGTGCTTGCGCCACATGCGATGGCTTCTTCTATCGCAAGAAGAATGTAGCCGTGGTGGGTGGTGGCGACACTGCTTGCGAAGAGGCTTTATACCTCTCCACTCTCTGTAATAAGGTGTACATGGTGGTTCGTAAGAATTATCTCCGTGCCTCCGAAGTGATGAAGAAGAGAGTTGAAGATCGTGAGAATATCGAGATTCTATTTGAGTGCAACACTGTAGGCCTCTTCGGTGAAGAGGGCGTAGAGGGTGCGCACTTGGTAAGAGGCAAGGGCACTGACCATGAGGAATTTTTCGACATTGCTATCGATGGCTTCTTCCTCGGCATAGGTCATAAGCCCAACACAGACATATTTAAAGATTACTTGGAACTTGACGAGCAGGGTTATATCATCACCAAGGCTCCCGGTACTGCCACCAACGTGCCCGGTGTCTTCGCTGCCGGCGACTGCGCCGACCCCATCTATCGTCAAGCCATCACCTCAGCCGGAACAGGTTGCCGTGCAGCATTGGATGCTGAGAAGTTCTTGATGAGTAATTGTTAGTTTCATTATTAGTAAGATGGAAAATAAACAGGAAATACTCGATCGGCGATATCTGCGAATGACGAAGATATGGAGTGAAAACTCCTATTGCGAGCGTCGCAAGGTCGGTGCGCTGATTGTCAAAGATAAGATGATTATATCCGACGGCTATAATGGCACACCATCCGGCTTCCCGAATGTGTGCGAATCGTCGGAGGGTGTCACACTCCCATACGTGTTGCATGCCGAGGCCAATGCCATCACCAAGGTGGCGCGTAGCAATAACTCTAGCGAAGGTGGAACGCTTTATGTCTCTACCAGCCCATGTATGGAATGTTCAAAATTGATCATCCAGTCAGGCATCAAGCGAGTAGTATTCTCCGAATTATATAGGATTACCGACGGCCTTGACCTTTTGCGTCAAGCCGGCATCGAAGTGATCCATCTTCCCTTGGAAGAATAGATCCACATTCCCTTGGAATAGATACATCTTACTCTATAGAATAGAATGAATAAAAAATTTAATTTTATAGCGTTGATGATTCCTTTGGTGTTGGCCATAGGAATCATTTCTGGCATTTTTATAGGTAAAAAATCTGCCGATAGTCGGCTTTCCCCCGAGGAATTAAAGATTCGAACAGTCCTTAATCTTATCAAGGATCAGTATGTCGATCAGGTCAACACCGATTCTCTTCTCGACATGACCATCCCGGATATGTTGGCATCGTTAGACCCTCACTCGGTCTATATTCCCGCCTCCGAACTACAGATGGCCAATGACGATCTGGAGAGTTCTTTCAGTGGTATCGGTGTAACGTTCCAGATCATCAATGACACGGTCAACGTGATCGATGTAGTGCCGGGAGGCCCGGCAGAGAAGACCGGTATTCAGCCGGGCGATTTGATCATCGAAGCCAACGGCAAGCAGCTCTCCGGTGCCAAGGCCACCAGCGAAACCGTTTTCACCACCCTTCGCGGCAAGGAGGGTACTAAGGTGGAAACCAAAGTGAAGCGCCGGGGTAGCAAGAAGTTGCTCACTTTCGACATAATACGTGGCATCATCCCCACCAATAGTGTAGATGCCATATATATGATTACTGATGAGATCGGCTATCTGAAGGTGTCGAAGTTCGCAAGAAATACTTACAATGAGTTTTTCAACGCTCTTGTGAAGTTGCAGAAGCAGGGTGCTTCTCAGTTTGTCATTGACTTGCGAGGCAACTCCGGCGGATTTATGGATCAAGCCATCTATATGGCTAATGAGTTCCTCCCCGAGGGTCGTGTTATCGTCTATACCAAGGGTAGGAATCCGGAGAATGAGTCATTAGCCACAAGCGATGGCAGAGGAAGTTTCCAGGATTGCGAGATCACTGTGCTGATCAATGAGTATTCGGCATCCGCCTCCGAGATCTTCGCCGGGGCTATCCAGGATAATGACCGTGGCCTTGTGATCGGTCGTCGCTCTTTTGGCAAGGGACTCGTGCAGAACCAGATAGCTCTCCCCGACAGCTCTGCGATTCGCCTTACTGTGGCTCGATATTATATACCCTCGGGTAGATGTATCCAGAAGGAGTATAGTCGCGGCAAAGATGGCAAGTATGAACTCGACATCTTGGATAGATATAATCATGGCGAGATCTATTCGAAAGATAGTGTCAAGATCGACAAGAGCAAGAAGTTCAACACCGTAGGTGGACGTACGGTCTTTGGTGGCGGTGGTATCATACCCGATTGCTTTGTGCCGGAAGATACTACTGAATATACCGGCTATTATATTGAAGCTGTCAACACCGGTATGATCCAGCGCTTCGCCCGTGAGATGGTAGATGTTTATCGTCCTATGCTCAAGGGTAGCAAAGCCATAGAGGATGTGGATCGCATCTTGCCGCGTGATGGTGCTCTCTTAACTGCTTTTGTCAATTATGGTGCCTCTCATGGTTTGCCGGCTCGCTGGTATTATATCAACAAGTCGAGAAACCTTCTTATCAATCAGATTAGAGCGGCGTTGGTACGTGACTTGATAGGTTATGACGGCTTTATCATGATCTTGAACAGACGCGATCGCACCATCGAGAAGGCCATCGAGATGCTCGAGTCGGGCAAATCACCCACAGTAATTAAGAAATAGATAATATTCCGGAATAATTGCCGGATATCTTAGAGAATGAATAAGAAAGAATTGCGAAAATATATTCGCTCCAAAAAAGCAGAACTTTCCGAGCCGCAGAAGATTGATGCGGCTCGGAATGCTTTTGCACTCTTGGAGCAGGTCAGCGAATTTCAAGATGCTGAGCATATCTTGCTCTATTACTCTCTGCCTGATGAGTTATCGACCCACAATTTTATCGAGCGATGGCATGGCAAGAAACATATATACTTGCCGCGAGTCAATGGCTCAACGCTCGATATCTTGCCCTATAATCCCGAAGCGATGGGGGAGGGGGCATACAACATAGAAGAGCCCACCGGCAGCGACATCGTGCCGATAGACCGGATTGAATTGATTATAGTGCCGGCTATGGGTTATGACAGAAAGGGAAACAGATTGGGAAGAGGCAAGGGTTATTACGACCAATTGCTATGCCAATCACACGCACCGAAGATAGGGGTTATCTACGATTTCCAACTGTTGGAAGAAATACCGACTGAACCCCACGACATCCCGGTAGACATGGTAATAACTCCTACTCAAATGATTTAAGGAACGCCTCTAAGGAACTCGCTCTTATTGCCAGAAGTGAAGGAAGAGGAGAATAGCAGGGAGAACGAAGAGAATTGAGTCGATGCGGTCGAGGATACCTCCATGGCCGGGGATAAGATTGCCGGAGTCTTTGATCTGAAGGTCGCGCTTGATCATCGATTCGATCAGGTCGCCCCATGTGCCTATAATGGAGACTATGGCGCCAACGCTAAGCCAAAAGATGAGGTTCATATCTATATGCTCCATCCCCTCGAAGGGCTTGATAAAATAGAATATCAGCAGCGATACAGCCATAGAAAATATCAGACCGCCGAAGAAACCCTCCCAGGTCTTCTTCGGAGACACTCTCTCGATGAGTTTGTGGCGACCTATGCTACACCCCACCAAATAGGCTCCCGTGTCGTTGAGCCACATCAATACGAAGATGGTCAGGAGGATATAAGGTGAATAGTTCATGGCGATATATACCATTACTGCCATCGGAACGCCGATGTAGATTTGCGACATAAGAGAGTGTGCCGTATGTCGCAAGGGGTGATCCGATTTAAGGTAGATCTCAACTATGAGTCTCAGCATAATGATGGCAAGCCAATTAGGCAGAATATTTCCCAAGGGAAGACCAATACATAAAGATATGCTCAGAGAGAGGCATGCGGCTATGTCAAGGATAGCTGCCGGAATGTTCCGTCGCGTCAGTCCGCCGGTGATATGAGTGAACTCAAGGCATCCCCAGATGGTGAGCAACGATGCGAGTATAGTTACACCCTTATAGCCTGAGATAATACAACCAATTATGATAAGGCAATACACCAAACCGGAGAGGGCTCTTATAGCGATTTTCTTTAGATTCATCTTATGAAATATATTCTGTTATGACTTTTTGGATTGTGCTCTTGGAGCAACAACAATACTAATTTGTTACAAAATTACAGATAAATCTCAAGAACAGCAAGAAAAAAGTGGCTATACATAAATTTTGTACAGCCACTTATAGAGTATCGCAAAAATTTGCTCTAAGATTGAAGTATCTCTTGGAGAGAGTTTTTAAAACTCATCTCTTTCGTGGTGGAGAGCGGCGAGGCGGAAGTTGTGTCCCTCGACGAACTCGATGATGGCTTCTCGTTCGGGACTTGGGGTTACGTCTGCCTTGACACGTACCATAGCATTGAAGGGCGAAGTGCCGGACTGGTAGATGTGTCGATAGCATTTGGCTATCTCATCTATCAGTTCGTCGCTGAAATTACCCTTGCGAAGTATGAAGGCATTCACGCCGAAGTAGGAGATGGGGTTGTGTGCCATAATCACGAAGGGGGGTACATTGTTGTTGACACGACATCCACCCTTGATAAGACACCATTTGCCGATCTCACACTTCTCATGTACCAAGGCGGTGGAGGAGAGAATAGAGTAGTCGCCGATCTTCACCGATCCTGCTATCTTGACAGAATTGCCTATCACCACAGAGTCGCCGATCACAGAGTCGTGAGCCACATGGCTTTGTGCCATCACAAAGGAGTTATTGCCGATCACGGTCTTGCCATCTTTATAGATGCTTCGATTGATGATCACATGCTCGCGAATCGTATTGTTATCGCCGATCACCACGTAAGATTCTTCACCTTTCCAGCGGAAATCCTGTGGGGTGGCTGCTATGATACAACCTTGGTAGAACTTGTTGTTCTTGCCGATTCTGGATCCTGCAAGGATAGACACATGGGCATGGATCACACAACCATCACCGATTTCAACGTCACGATCGATATAAGCAAATGCACTAATAGTGACGTTATCTCCGATTTTTGCCTCCGGATGTACGAAGGCTAAAGGACTAATGGATAACATAATATTAGATTTTAAATTGTTATCTACCTCCACCCACTGACTGATAGAGCGAGATCAGCGCCGAAACCTTGTCATGCCATGCTTGCAAGCCGCTGAGTTGTGCCGAAAGAAGGTTCGATCTGGCTGTCAATACTTCCAAGTAAGTGGTTTTAGTGTCTAAAGTTAATAATTCTTGGGTATATTCCACAGATTTTTCCAAACTTTCTATCTGCTGAACGATACATTTTCTTTTTGCCACATTATAATGGTAGGCTGCCAAGGCGTTGGCGACATCGTTGCTGGCGCTGAGCACCTGTGTCTCGAAGTTGTTCATAGCCTGAGCTTGTTGTGCTTTAGCGACTTCAAGATTGGCGATGTTGCGACCTCTTGAGAAGAGGGGAGCGGTGAGCTGGCCGGCGAGCTGGATGAACCATTTACCGGGGTTCGTAATCATACCCGACACCAGATTGGTGAAACCACCCTCAGAGGCGATAACCAAGCTGGGATAGAATGCGGCACGTGCGCTATTGGTAGCATAATATGCTGTAGCAAGGCCTCTCTCGGCGGCACGTACATCGGGACGTGCAGCAAGGTATACCACAGGCACACCCTTGGTTAACTTCGCCGGCAGATCGAATTCCATATTGTCCGAAACAGCCCAATGACGAGGATATTCATGGAGCAGAAGTGACATGGTGCTCTCGAGCTGTACGATGCCATTCTTGATATCGGGGATGGTCGACATAATGTTCCAATAAGCAGCCTCACTCTGCACCACGGCAGCCTCATTGACCCAACCTGCTGTCTTCATCAGTTTCATCGACTCGACTTGATCTTTCCAGATCTCGGAGGTGCGTGTGGTAAGATCGAGTTGCTGATGGAGGAGCATAAGTCCGTAATAGCAACTTGCCACGCCGCAGATGATCTGCGATCTTACTGCCTGATGGTAATATTCCATCTGCTCGACAGCCACCTTGGCGCCACGTTTGGTGTTAAGGATCTTGCCGAAGAGGTCGATCTCCCATGATATATTCAAGGGGATAGTATACGACCACTTATCCATACGGCTGTCGCCATACTTGGCGGCACCTCCGTTAGGATTGAGTGATACTGCCGGGAAGTAACTCAACTTTGCCCCCTTGAGCTGGGCACGTGCGATGTCGATATTCTTCACCGCATTGTCCAAGTCGGGGTTCTGCTTCAATGCTGTCTCGATATAGCCCTGAAGGATAGGGTCAGTGAATACCTGGTCCCAGCTCAGATAGGGGAGTGAGGTAGAGTCGACTGCCTCCTTCGTGGCTTCGTCGAAGGTCTTGACGTAGGAATTGTCGGTGGGCAATTCATATTTCTGATATATATGGCAACTTGACAGAGAGAATGCCACAACTGCCAATATAAGATATTTTACTTTTTTCATATTCTATCTTGTTTGGAAGTGTGTCGACCGATGTCGACACACTTCCTGATCGATAATATTAATTATGTTGAGTATACTGTTCGAGCTCGGACGATAATTCCGTATTGTCGGTATCTTTCCACTTGAATGGTTTGAACTTCTCTTGGATTATCTCGAACACTACGAAGAGTGCAGGCACTACGAGGAGCTGGAGGATCATACCGATTAGCATACCACCGATGGCACCTGTGCCGAGAGCTCGGTAACCGTTAGCACCGGCACCTGTAGCAAACATCAGGGGCAACAGACCGATGATCATCGCCAATGAGGTCATAAGGATAGGACGCAGACGTGCCTTCGAACCGAGGATGGCTGAATTGACGATGCTCACACCCGTGCGGCGTCGCTCCAGTGCAAACTCTACAATCAAGATTGCATTCTTTGCCAACAGACCGATAAGCATGATCAGCGCAATCTGTAAGTAGATGTTGTTGTCGATACCCATAAAGTTGGCGAAGATGAATGTACCCATCAAACCGAGAGGCACGGAGAAAAGCACCGACAGAGGTATGATGTAACTTTCATACTGTGCTGAGAGAAGAAGGTAAACGAACAGGAATACCAGGCCGAATACCATTGTAGATGACGAACCGCTCTGCTTATCCTCCTCACGAGTCATACCGGAGAATTCGTAGGTGAAACCGACAGGAAGTGACTCTGCTGCAACCTCTTTGATCACCTTGATAGCCTGGCCGGATGATACTCCCGGTGCCGGGTTACCACTCACTGAGATGGTGGTGAACATGTTGAAACGGTTGATCGCGTCCGGACCATATACTCGCTTCAGTGTCACGAAGTTGTCGATAGGAGCCATCTCAGCGCCATTGCGCACCTTGATCTGCTTGAGTGTCTCGGGTGATACACGAGCCTCAGGTGTGGCTTGCATCATCACACGATAGAGCTTACCGAACTTGTTGAAGTTCGACACATACATACCTCCATAATATGCCTGCAGCGTCGAGAGAATGGTGTTCTGCGTCAGTCCCGCCTTCTTGATCTTGGCAACATCGAGCTCTACCATGTATTGTGGATATGCAGGGTTGAAGGTCGAGTAGGCTATAGCGATCTCGGGACGCGCATTCAGCTTGGCGATAAAGTTCTGATATACCTTATAGAAGTTACCCAGATCGCCACCCGTCTTGTCTTGAAGTTTGATCTCAAAACCATTGGATACAGAATAACCGGAAATCATAGGGGGCTGGAAGAACATAATACGAGCGTTCTTGATTTCCGAACACTTCTGAGTCAATAATCCTGAGATAGCTGCCGCATTCTCTGTCTTGTTGTCACGCTCTTCCCATGGCTTCAGCTTGATGATGAATGAACCGTAGTTGTTACCCTGGTCTGCTATGAAGCTATAACCGGTGATAGCATTTCTGATATACACTGCCGGGATCGTACCTGCTATGCTGTCCACTTGGTCCATTACTGCCTTGGTGCGCTCTACTGATGTGGCAGGGGGCATGTCGACTACGCCCATGATCGTACCTGTATCCTCGGTCGGAACAAGTGACGATGGTGTGATGCTCATAAGCCATAAAAATAGTGCAATACAGATCGCTACAACACTGAATGAGGTAATCTTATGGGCGATGAACCATCCTGCCAACTTCGAATATGCCTCGAGCAGCTTATTGAACTGACGGTTGAATGCATCGATAAAATCTTGTTGGAACATACCGACGACTGCCAACACTGCGACTAAGGCTGCAACAATACCCTTTACAATATTGTCAAAATTGAACCATCCCAACACCAAGAGGACGATAGTGGCTACAAGGAGAACTACTGTCACGATGGGAGGGAACCGGAAGCTGACACGTTTCTTATACGACTCTTTGATCACATTGCCGGCTTCGCTATAAGCCTCTTTCATGCGATCGCCCAATGAGACTGTCTCGCCATCCTCTTTATGTGGCTTGAGGAAGAGGGCGCAGAGTGCAGGTGTCAGTGTCAACGCATTGACTGCCGAGAGGAGGATCGCCATCGCCATGGTAAGACCAAACTGACGATAGAACACACCGGACGTACCACCCATGAAGGATACCGGCACGAACACCAGCATCATGACGAGGGTGATCGATATAAGTGCACTTGCGATATCACTCATTGCATCGATGGCGGCCATTTTCGATGACTTATATCCCTGGTCGAGTTTTGCATGGACCGCCTCGACCACCACTATGGCATCGTCGACCACAATCGCGATCGCCAAGACAAGTGCTGAGAGTGTAAGAAGGTTCAAGGTAAAGCCGAAAAGCTTCATCAGGAAGAATGTACCGATCAATGCCACCGGAATGGCGATCATAGGTATGATGGTAGAGCGGAAATCCTGCAAGAAGATGAATACTACCAAGAACACCAGGATGAATGCCTCAAGAAGGGTTTTCACCACCTCATGGATAGAGGCGAAAAGGAACTGGTTGACATCCATTGTAGTGACGATCTTCAAGCCCTCGGGACATTCCTTTTGGAAATCATCGAGGAGCGCCTGGATTTCGTTTACGACCTGTGTCGCATTTGATCCCGGTGACTGCATCACCATGGCGGCACAACCGATCAGACCATTGGTGGTAGAGTGGAATCCGTAAGTCAAACGACCCAGTTCGACATCTGCCAAATCTTTCAGGCGAAGCATCTCGCCTGTGGGAAGTGCCTTGATTACGATATCTTCGAATTCCTTCTCATCTTGCAGACGTCCTTTATAACGCAAAGTATATTGGAAGGTCTGGTTGCCATTCTCACCGAATTGACCGGGGGCTGCCTCGATATTCTGCTCGGCGAGTGCTGCGGTGACATCTGTAGGCATGATGCCATACTGAGCCATCACATCAGGCTTGAGCCATATACGCATAGAATAGTCGGCACCCATCACCATGGCTTCACCTACACCCGGCACACGCTTGATCACCGGGATGATGTTGATCGCCATATAGTTCTCTACAAACTCTTCAGAGTATTTGTTGCCCTCGGCATAGAGGTTGAACACCATCAGCATCGAAGACTGGCGCTTCTGTGTGGTGACACCCACCTGGTTGACCTCCGAGGGGAGGAAGCTGGCTGCCTTGGCGGCACGGTTCTGCACGTCGACCGCTGCTATGTCGGGGTCCATTCCAGCCTTGAAGTATACATTAATCTCGGCAGCACCATTGTTGGATGCCGTAGAATACATATAGTCCATATTCTCCGCACCATTGATCTGCTCCTCGAGAGGGGCAATCACGGAGTTGAGCACAGACTGCGCATTCGCACCGGTGTAGGTGGTCTCAACCGAAATTGTCGGCGGTGCGATATTCGGGTACTGTTCGATAGGCAATGTTGCCAAGCCTAACACACCGAGAAGCACGATGAATACCGAGATCACGGTGGAGAGTACCGGCCTGTTGATAAATGTTGAAAGTTTCATATTCGTCGATTGGAATAATGATCTTTTGGATTATTTCTTAGGTTTGATCACCATATCATCCTTGACGGAGATACCTACACCCTCGGTGACGATGCGTTCGCCCGGCTTCAAGCCGTCGAGCACGATGTAGTTCTGGCCATCATTCTCCGCAGCGATGGTGATGGCACGTGAGTGCACCTTGTTGCTGTCGTTGACTACATACACGAACTTCATATCCTGCATCTCGTAGGTGGCAGACTGCGGGATAAGCATGGCCGATGCATGCACTTGCGGTATCATCACCTGGCCGGTGTTGCCGCTATGCAACATGCCGTTGGGGTTGGGGAAGATGGCGATGGCTGTCGCACTGCCGGTGCTCGGATCGATCACTCCTGAGATGGACTCGATCTTGCCGCTCTGTGCATAAACTTCGCCGTTGGCAAGCTTGAGTGTCACTGCCGGAAGGCTCTTGATAGCCTCATTGAGCGAACGCTTGCCATTGTCTGTGAGTGAGAGGATGAACTTCTCATTGAGCGAGAACTTGGCACGCATGTCTCCGTTGTTTGAGAGGATGGTGAGAAGCGATGAGGGCGACACTAATGATCCCTCACGAAGATCGATCGTGCCGACGATACCCGATGTCGGAGCTGTCACGTTGGAATATGACAAGTTCTTGCGAGCACTCACCAAGTTGGCATTGGCTTGATTGTACTGTGCCTTTGCTGCATTGTAGGAGTCTACCGATGTCTGGAACGCTGCCTGACTGATGATGTTCTTTTCGTAGAGCATCTTGTTGTTGTTCATATTGGTGGTGGCGGTGTTGACATTTGCCTGTGCCACTGCCACTGCTGCCTGTGCGGCATCTACCGCTGCCTTGAGCTGTACCTGGTCGATGATGAAAAGTGTCTGACCCTTGCGTACGGATTGACCCTCTTCTACACATACCTTGGTGATGAATCCTTGGATCTGAGGACGTATTTCCACATCATTCTCACCCTCAAGTGTGGTGGGCATGCCTGTCTGTAGCGTAGCATCCTGCTCGCTGATGGTCAACACTGCGAGTTCAGGTGCTTGCTGACCTTGCTGTTCACCTTTGTTACCCTTGCATGAGGGAAGAATCAACGCCATTGCCACAGCCGGCAATATCAGCGCATTCATTTTCTTAATATTCATACTCTTAACTTATATTATGTTTGTTATTATTTCAATTTTTGTTTCAGAACGATGATTTGAAAATACAGTTCAACCATTCGATATTCGATTTTGTGTTTTTCAAATACAATCTTTTTGCAAAATTAACAAATAATTGCTAAAAATAATCCTAAATATTCTTAAAATGCGCCTATTTCACCAATATTGAGTAATATTGAAAACCAAAATTGATATTTTAGTTTTCAAAAGTGGCAAAAATAATTGAGTGTGGCGCTTTTACACTCAATTATTTTTGCTTAGAGCGTGTACTCTAATTTTTATCTCAGTGAGTGAATGGTGGGGGAGTGCCGTCATCATCACTCTCCGGTTTGCTATCGGAGTTTTCAGCAGTGGGCTTATTCTCCAAGGCTTTTTTCTCTTTTTCGTTTAATTCGATGATCTCTTCGGTGCGTGATTTCCATTGACGTTTGCCCAGGATTGCCTCGACATCATCATGGAATATCACCTCTCTCTCTACCAAGAGGTCACGAATCTTATTATGTTGCTCGGCATACTCGGTAAGGATGGACTTGGCACGCTCATACTGTTCATTGATGATGCGTTTCACCTCTTCGTCGATCAGCGTAGCCGTTGTTTCGGAATATGGCTTGGTGAAGCTCATCTCCGTGCCGGTCGAGTCATTGTAGTTGATATTGGGGAGTACGTCGCTCATACCATACACCATCACGAGAGAACGTGCTATCTTGGTGCATCTCTCGAGGTCGTTGCTTGCGCCGGTGCCGATCTGGCCTAAGAAGAGTTCTTCGGCAGCGCGACCGGCGAGGAGTCCGCACATAGTGTCAAGGAGAGCTTGGGTCGGCATAATTTGATGTTCTTCGGGTGCATACCATGCCGCACCGAGGGCCATGCCGCGAGGCACTATCGTCACCTTAACCAAAGGATTCCCATATTTGGTCATCCACGATACTGTGGCATGTCCCGCTTCGTGAGTGGCTATGGCTCGCTTCTCCTCTTCGGTGATGATCTTCGATTTCTTCTCCATACCGCCGACGATTCTATCCACGGCTGCCATAAAGTCGCTGAATTCCACCATCTTCTTATGATTGCGGGCGGCTATAAGGGCGGCTTCGTTGCAGACATTGGCAATATCTGCACCGGAGAATCCCTGCGTCTGGCGTGCCAACTGCTTGATATCCAACTTGCTGTTGCACTTTATATTGCGGAGATGAACCTGGAATATCTCTTCACGGTCGCTGAGTTCGGGGAGGTCGACAAAGATCTGGCGGTCGAAACGTCCGGGGCGGAGCAATGCCTGGTCGAGCATATCGACGCGGTTGGTCGCTGCAAGGCATATCACACCATTGTTCGATTGGAAGCCATCCATCTCGGTGAGCATCTGGTTGAGGGTATTCTCTCTTTCGTCGTTCGATCCCAAATTCGGGTTGCGACCGCGAGCACGACCCACAGCGTCGATCTCATCGATGAAGATGATACAGGGTGCCTTCTCTTTGGCTTGCTTGAAGAGGTCGCGAACGCGTGCGGCACCCACACCTACGAACATCTCAACGAAGTCCGAACCGGAAATGGAGAGGAAGGGCACGTTAGCTTCACCCGCTACTGCCTTCGCCAGAAGGGTCTTACCTGTACCCGGAGGACCGATAAGGAGTGCACCGCGTGGGATCTTGGCACCCAATTCGGTGTAGCGCTGTGGATTCTTCAGAAACTCCACAATCTCCTCTACCTCCACTTTCGCTTCTGCCAGACCGGCTACATCCTTGAACTTGACATTTGTGCCATTATTCTTGTCGAATACCGTGGCCTTCGATTTTCCCACACTGAAGATGCCACCGGGGCCACCGGAACCACCTGACATACGTCGCGAGAGGAAATAGATTAGGATGAAGAAGACGATGATCGGTCCGAAATACCATAGGAATTTCATAAAGTCGCTCCCCTTGTCGTAGGCTACTACGATCTCCGGTTTGCCCTCTTGCACGAGTGCGACATTCCATGCATCGATCTTATCCTGAAGTTTCTCGGATGAGGGAATGATGGTATTTATCTTCTTATCACCCGGCACATTAGTGTCTTTAAACTTCAGAGACTTGGCTCCCTGCTCAGTGACTGTCGCCGTGGCTGAATTGTCCTGCATATTGACCGTAATCTTGGTGATGTATCCCTTGCCGGCTGCATCCTCAAATTCGGTCCAATTCACTTTCTGAACTTGTGAACTGTCTTGAAAATAATAGAGGGCAAAAAGACCTATGATGATGGCGGCATACATCCAAAATATATTGGATACACCCTTCATCTTCGGACTATTCCCTTGTTTAGGTTTTAAATTAAACATATCTATAAAAATATCGGGGGGGTATGTGTAGACTTTCTACTTTGTTTGTAACTTAGAGCGCGTTAGTCAAGATCGGGGATATTGGTAATCTTCGCATCGCTCCAAAGATCTTCGATGTTGTAAAACTCCCTGAAATCGGGTAGGAAAACATGGACCATCAGCGAACCATAATCGATCACGATCCACTGCGAATTGCGATAACCGTCATAGTTGTATGGCTTGACGCCCAATTTGAGGCGCAGTTCTTCACGTATGTTATCAGCTATGGCAGATACCTGTGAAGTGGAATTGCCCTGACAGATGATAAAAGTGGATGTCGGTGCTGTTTCCAATTTGGTGAGATCCAATAAAGTGATCTTCGACCCCTTGCGGTCTTGGATTGCGTTGACCGCTGTCTCCACGAGAGCGGAATTTGAGATGTTGGATTTCCCAACTACTTGACTTTGAACCTGATTTGTCATATAATGTATTATGTCTGTTCTGTTTTTATTATCCGATTTACATTCATCTTTCTTTACATTGAGGGGAATCTGATATCCCAATCTATCATCATCTCCTAATATATTAACAAAGAAGAAGCAAAAGTTATCATCGAAATTTTATGACGTACTATCCATAAAATTACGGGCAAGAAGTTTGATAAGTTTTCTTCTCATCAAGTAAATGCCTCTATACCAGAACACCGCCATGATCGAGAAAAGCAATGCGATAATAGTGGCGATGCCTTCGCATGTACTTTCGAGCACATTCGGATTCTTTGTAACATCTTCAAAGATTGCGGTAGCAAATCCATTCACAAAATTGTAATATATCGGCAGGATGATATTGAAGAAAAGAAGAGCCTTCACCACAAGAGAGAATGTTGTCTTGGTGAAACGACCGATGATTGTGGTATCTCCATTCATCTGATTGACAGTGAGCAGAGCCGAGTTCATCTTGATATTGAAATCATCGAGCACCACCTTCTTAAATCTGCCCCTCAGAGCATCTATGATATAGTGAACCGAAACTATCTTATTCGACACTTTCAGACGGTCGCCCAAACGGGGAATAACCAGTTTTTCAGCCTTTTTGCGGACAGAATCGCCGTAGGGAGTATCTTTGGCTTGATAGCAAAGGTCGAAAGCATCGACATAGTTCTTGCTTTTGATAAGCGCATCGAATTCTGCCTCAAATTCCTCCTTTTTGAGTTCGCGCTTTGGTATTTTTTCTTCGGCTATTACCTCTTCAGCCACTGCATGGTTCACGGCAGGTTGTGACTGCACTATAGGTTTGAGCCATCGTTTCAGGTCGGCGATAAGGTGGTAGATGCTTGAATCGGAGGTGCCATCGATTTGTTGCTTGGTTCCATACATGAATTGAAACCAGCCGACGAAGGGGGTGCCATCGATATTGATGAATACGATTCGCTTCTTGAGCGCATTGGCATAGGTCAACTCGCGGATGGTCCAATCGCTGTCAAAGTCGGTAATCTCGCTGTGACTCTTAGAGTACATAAAGAGCACGATCTCCGAACGTTCGATAGCCGACATAATGACGTTGATGAACTGAGCATCACTCTCGATACCCTCCACATCGATCCAGCAAGTCTCATTCAGACTACGTTCGATCTTATTGCGAATCGCGTAGACCAAATCCTTGTCGCAGCGTTTATATGATATGAAAATACGATCCATACACTATCAGGTAGTTAAAAAGAGGGAAAACAACCTCCCAAAATTATGCAAAGTTAATAAAAAATCAACAACATCCCTCACATTCCCCCCATTTTGTTAGAGCACGTTCCTAAAATTTTTGGGTCGGAGGGTCGTCCGGAAAAATATTCAGCTATTAGCGCCGGCATTTCGCTAAGCGCTAATAGCTGAATTTCTGCTTATGGAATTGATCGATTTGAGAGGTCTCGGTTTAGAGCGCGCTCTTATATTCTCTTTTTGAAGATGATGAGTTCGGGGTCTGAGCCGTTGATGCCATATTCGCTGACGAGGATGTGGCGCTCGTCACAGGCTATACCGTAGCATTTGCCATCCTCTTTCGCAATCTGATTGCACCAATAGGTGGCGGAATCATCGAGAAGTTTGACATCATTGCCATTCACCGGATATGCCTGGTTGATATACGAGCCTTGCATCACATAGAGATTGTCTATCCGTAGTCCGGGTATACCTAAGGCATTGACTTCGTCGATAAAGACTTGCTTCAAGGGGTGATCTACATGTGGCAGTTCTTCGGCGGGGAGATTCCATCGTTTCAGAGTAGGATAGAACAGTCGCAACACCTCCTTGTATTCATCGCGCGATAGGCTCTTTCCCGTATTCTTATTATATTCATCGACATACATGGAGCAGAACTCCACCATCTCTTCCATCGAGAAGTTCCCGGTGAAGGCACCATCTTTGTAGCAATACATGCAATAGTCGGCATTGGGAGTGCCATCTTCGTTAGTGCCGCGGCATTCATCGATGAGAGGCATGCCGCAACTTTGACAAAATTTGATTTCTTCGTTATTCATCGTAAGTTATTTATTGTAAGTTATTTATTGTAAGTTATTTATCTACTATCCAGCATCTAATATCTAATATCTATTAATAAGATCATGGATCTGATTGAGATGCAGGCTTAGATGATCGGTATAGCCCTCGATCATCGCTTGCAGGGTAACCTTATTTCCCTCATAATCTATCCAATAATTTCTCAACTTAGTGGGGTCGATCGATCTGATCATATGTGAGATATGCAGGTTGTAAGACTTCCATAGATCGATCAGAAGAAACCAATCCTCATGCTGATAGTCTTGAATCGTGAGCCAAAGATTGTTATCCTGAGTATAATCGGGAAAGACCAGCATGCCCATCTCCGTATCCGGCATCGAGTGCCCGCAACGGGGTGCATATTGCAGTCTGACGAGTCGCTGATGATTATTCGATGCCGAATCGATAAGATGACCGATTAGCATTTTGACGTTTCTTCCTTGATCGTTAAAGCGCGAAGAGATCACCTCATCCGGCAGAGAACGAAGCAAAGCCTCTTCACGGCAGATGATCTCATATATGTCATTTACAACATTATCCAAGTTCATAAAGATATAGCGATTAAAACCAATTGCAAAATTAAACCCAAAATCGTCAACCCCCGTGTATAAAACGGACAAAACCTCCAGCCAAAACGCATTAAAAACATCCCTTTCCGGCGGATTACAATCCCCAAATCACCCAGCCCCCACCCCTTATATCCCACCTTAAATGTCACTTCTGTGAAATATGGTAAGCAATCTTTTGGGGAGGCGGATGTTGGGATTTGGAAGAGATATTGCCATATTTGTGGAATCAAAGCTTAAATGAAAGAGCCAGGTAGTAGTTATCGGCTGTGCCTTAAAAATTCACTTGAAATTTTTGCTTCTCCAACTTTCTCAGCTCTCCAGAAATTGCAGTGTAAAACATAAAGAATGAACCAAATGTCGATGACTATATGGAGTTTCACGATACTCTTGACAATTTCGAAGAAGCCTACTGCGGAGAGTGGGACAGCGAAGAAGATTTTGCCCGCAACATTGTCGAATAATGCTACAATCTTGAAAAGATGATGGGCAATCTCGCTAACTATTTCTACTCAGCCTTCGCACGCGACCTGTTCATGTATGACTATTAGATGTGAGCGAACAATAACGTGTTCCGCGTTGTCTGACCCTCAAACCCCTTACAATCAAAAGGCTTTTCCGAAAGGAAAGGCTCTTTTCAATATTCTTTAGATGTGAAATAAATTAGTATATCACAAAACGATATTTTATTCATTTCACAAATCCAATAACATCGTTTGATGATTTCACGAAGATGTCGTAAATCATCTTTGTTGTATAAATTATTTTCAACTAATTTATTCCGGCGCTCATTTTCATTCAAAAACCGAGCAATTCTTTTAGTTTTCAATCCATCCTCATTCCGAGTAACATAAACTTCTTCTGCAAAAAATGGCATTTCAAGTTGCCAAGTAAAAAACTTTGCAACTTTCTCTACATCTTCAACGGTTCCAATTTCTAAAATTTCAAATGGGATCATAGCGTAAAAATTTGGTAGTGTTTCACAGAATGTTTCTGAGGTGAGTTCACTCAAGCTTGTAGGCCTCAGATGACGATGCAAATTTAATTATTATTTCTTATTATTTCTTATTATTTCGTTATTCGATTAAAGAATATTAATTGTGAAGTGCAGTCGGACGAGGAAACGGGCTCTGCTGAGGAGCTCGGTCAAAAGCCTTGTGGTCCATGGCCACGCTGCCCATCAGAGTAAGAACCGATTCCTCGTTTGGCATGGCGGTTCTCATTCTGGTTACACGACGGAAGTCGCGGTTGAGGCGTTCAATCCAGTTGGTGGTGTATATCATTCCCTGAATCTCAGGAGCATAGTTGAGATATGTCAGATATGCTTTGTAATCCGGGTTGTCACGCAGACGCTTGATTGACAGGTAGTCTTTGCCCCAGCGGTCGCACATGTCCTGCCACTTTGACCATGCCGTCTCCACGGTGTAGTTACGCTGACCGGTGCGAAATATGTCGCGGAGGTCGGCTGCGCTCAGACACACTCAAAGAAACAGTATCTTAAATTTAAGAAAATTCTCTGAATTTTCGCGTCTTTTCCACTTTTTGTTGAAAAGAAAAAGGGCAGTTAAAATAACTACCCTTTTCAACCGGAAAATCCGATCCATAAAATCGTTGCTTTCGCAAGCGAAGTGTTTCTTTATGGGGAAACTACCCGTATTTCTTACCACAAAAGTAATCAATTTTTTTTAATCTACAAAATATTAACGGAGAAATACCCGAAAATGTTTTAATGAGGTATTACTTTTTGTCCCAAAAGTCGCCCATTATCTGAGAAAATATTATGCTTGAAGGCTTCGTATGCCGGATTTTCTCTTTCGGGATATAAAAGATGAGTCGTGATAGGATATGCTATGAGGTCTGCAATCTGCAACCCGATAATATTATCTTTCTTTGCCTTGAAGTTGAATTTACTTATGCGGTTCCGAAACCTTTCCACTTCGACCCATTTTGTTCCATTATTTCTTAAGCCATTGTAATAATTCAAGAGTTTCCTATCTTCCTTTTTACCTCTTTCCTCTACGATGACAGCGATATGCGGATTGGGTTCGGCATTATTATCCACACAGAATATACTTCGTTCCAAAAGATACGCCAAGGATAATCCGTAAACATCGTGATCTTCTCCACGAACGCAGAATTTGTTTAGTTGCTCTTTCAAAATTGTACAGCTTACAATAACATAGGTGTCGTGTTGCTGTAATATATCGGTTATCCCTTGTAAGAACCGTTCTCTTAATTCTTTATCTCGCAGTACCCGAAAATCATCTTTCCATTTTCGAAGATCAACGGAGTGTATAATTATTTCCTTATTGCCAAATATCTGCGTTTTTAAGTCATTAAAAGCATTATTGAGGGCATTAAGGTTCTTCTCTGGAACAAGTATGCCGCACAGTGTAAATATCGGAAAGTTCGGGTCATAATGTTCCAGATTTTGGTCTCCACATTCATCAATGTAGAGATAATATTTTGTTTTACTTTGTTTTTCGTCTTCCATTTTATCTGCAAATGTACGAAAAATTCCTGAATTTTCCGCGTCTTTTCTACCGCTTTTAACGCGCGTGGAGCAAATCGTGGTTGAGCATATTCCGCTCGCCGCCACCGCCGACGAGCAGCCGTAAAAGGGCAAACGCTCTGACCACGACCTACTCCCTGATGAAATCAAGGCGAAATACGTTGAGAACCTTTCGCTCCTTCAACGTATGTGCGAGCTCTAAAGATTTTTTAAGCCATTAATCAACCTTGAACAGTCAAAATTCTATTTTTTTGTTTACCATCAAACAGCGATCTCCACTGTAAAGCTACACTTGTGTAGCGCAAAATTCCATTGTCCAGAGGCTTTTTTACCCCCGAACAATGGATTTTTCATGTTAAATATCGTATTTAGTCTTCAACTCCTCGTAGCACATACCTGTAACATAGAAATACATAGTAACAAACGCCTTGATGTTGCTGTCAAGCTGCTGTTCAGTCAACAGGTATGACGCATGAGCACCATTACCTTCATCTGTATTACGATTGTTTCGGATGATGTCAAGGTAGCCTGAAAGCTTGTGCTCAGTTTCTTTAGTGCTCCAACGTAGGCTCTTTAAGCAAGGGAAAGCAAAGATGCAGTTTGCAAGAGTAACCCTTTTCCCTTCTTCTGTTGGTTTAATCTCCTTGCCGTGAAGCATGTAGTAGAGCTTCTTCAAGTAAACCTCAAACTTGACAGACAGATTACCGGAATGAACGTGTTTGTCGATGATGTTTACCGTTTTGCGCCCAAACAGTTCATCCATAGCTTTATAGACATCAAAACCAACGCCATCTAAACTTGGGTGGACATGGATGGTGAGGATGTTGAAGAATGCGCTTACTATATCTTGTGTCAGTGGCATACCGGCACACCTTCGCAAATCTCTCTTGACCAGTTCTCGAACGTTTGCCTTCATCTCATCAATTGTAAGTTTATTGCTCTCCTCACGTTCTTCCTTCTGCTCCTTAGACTCCTGCTGTTCTTCCTCCTCAGGCAATTTTTCAGGAATATTTACATCAAGCAATGAATCAACATTCTGGTAAGCGAAGATTATCTTGGCTCTGTCAGATGGGTCGAGGATGAAACGGCGAAGGATGCTCGACATGTTGGTGATGACGAAACGCTTTGGTACGTCCTGACCTGTCACCTTCTTCAGGAAGTCAACGGCTTTCACCTTATCGAGGGTTGCAACGAGGGCATCGAAACGTCCATGCTCGTTGATGTTTTCTGCAGTAGTGTCTTTTATGATGAGCTCTTTAAGCTTGGTGATGTTAAGACCTGTTGCCTCGGCAAGGGTATAAACCTGCCGGTCACATTCACGCTTCTGATAGTCGAGAATGTAGTCATAAATGGTCTTTCCCGGGCTCAGCCGGAGATCACCCGACTCAATGTCATGGAGTATTCGCTGTGCTGTACGCTGGTCACGCTGATCGAGTGAGGCAAAGGCATTGTGCAACTCCTTCTGAGCTGCCTTTACATGCTCGCTGCCGGGACCTGTTGTGTAGAGGTTCTTGACGAACTTGATGAACTTCGAGTTGATGTACTCGGCATCGATGGTTCCTGCACCTGTCTCGGTAATGTATGCCTCCAACTGATAGACATCATCGTCACCACCACCGCCACCTGTGCCTTTCCGGAACAGTTCTCGGTAACGGGCCAACAGCACCTTATAGGTCATCTCATCAAACTCCATCTTGATGGTTGTCCAACCGTTAGTATGTTGGAACTCATATTCCGACTTCTCCCAAAGGAATCCTTGCATCTTTGCAGCTTCCAGACGCTTGGTCATATCGCAGAACTCCTTGGCAAACTTCTTTCTCGATGCCTCTGCTTTTGGTAGAGTAGAATAATAATCTATGCCTTCGGCCTTGAAGAGCTGGTCGATGGTGAGGAATGCCTGATTGATCTTCTCCAGATTAGACTCAAGCTTGTCAGTGAACACGAGCAATGGATGATCTACATAAAGTTCCAGTGCATCGTCGATGTTCTTCTTCATGCGGTTAGGACGTGTGAAGTATTTGATCACACCGAATGGTTTGTCAGGGCCAAACAGACGGTTGGTTCGTGAGAATGCCTGAATGATATCCACATATTGCATCAACTTATCCACATAGAGGGTATTTACCCACTTTGAGTCATAACCGGTCAGCATCTGGGTTACAACAATGAGCATGTCCAACTGCAGGTCTTTCTTCAGACACTGATAAGGCTTTTTGTGAGCCAGACGCTTTGCCACATCTTTCTTATAATTGGCGTATGTTGACTGCTGGAAGGTAGTACCGAACTTCTTGTTATAGTCGTCCAGTATCTCTAATATTGCATCTTCCTTGTACTCGCCACCTCCGTTGTTGTCTATTGAGTCGTCAAAGATGGCAGTTACGTTGTATTCAGGATAGTGCTCCTTGAAGAGATGGTAGTATTCGATAGCCTCAGGGATATTTTTCGTTGCAAGGATAGCATGAAACTTACCGTTATGGCTGAGCATAGGACGCTCTTCCACAATCTTGTGCATCACGGCAATATGGTGTGCATCTGATGAATATAGCGACTTGGCTTCGTCCTCAATCTTCAGGATATCGGTGTCGTGCATCCATTTTTCGTAGATGGCCATCTTCTCCTTGTCATTGGCAATTTCTTTAACAGACTCGGGTGCAGGTTTTCCCTCACCTGCCGTCTTGCGCAAGGCAACTGCCTCGCGAACTTCCTCTTCTTTGAATGTCTCTTCCTTATAGAGGTCAAAGCCAAGTACGTTGCCGTCAGGAATACCATGAGCCAGAGTGTATTTGTGCAGGTTATCGCCAAAGATAACCTCGGTGGTCATTTCGCCATGGGCATTCTCCGGAAAGATTGGTGTGCCTGTGAATCCGAAGAGTATAGCACGTGGGAAAGTGTTCTTGATGGTCAGCAACATACCGCTCCCGCTGTCCTTCCCGCTTCCCGTCACACTGCGGTGGCACTCATCCACGATGAACACCACCCGCTTCTTGTTTATATGGTCGATGGTCGACTGTGGAATATGATTCTCCTTGTTTATCCTACTCATCTTCTGGATAGAGGTAACAATAAGGCACTCGTCTTTGCTGTCGCTTTCCAAGACACGAATCAAGTTCTTGGTGTCTTCCGTGTCAAGCACATTATCGTCAGCATTAGCAAAGCCGCGGTACTCCTCAGCCGACTGAGTGGAGAGTTCAATTCGGTCAAGCAGGAACACCACCTTGTCGGCATCGTTTGCCTTGGCAATGAGCTGTGCAGACTTGAACGAGGTCATGGTCTTGCCCGACCCGGTGGTGTGCCAGATGAAACCTCCCTTGTGGTAGTGGTCGTCCCAGTTTGTCTCGCGCACGCGCTCCCATATCTTAGTGGTTGCAAAATACTGGTACGAGCGAAGCACTTTCAGCGTCTCGTCCTTGTCATCGGCAATCGTGTAATAACCCACCATCTGGTGAGCCATAGGGATAGACAACAGATTGGCTCCGATACGCTTCCAGTCGTGTACCTCCTCGTTGTTGAAATCTGCCCAATGGAAGTAGAAGGAAGAGGAAAAATTCTCCGATGCTCCCGGGTTGGCAAAGTACAGAGTCTTCTCGGGTGTCATAGCCACAAATATCTGCACCAAAGAGAATATGCCATGCGAGAAGATACCCTCGTGGGCATACTTCTTGATCTGATTGACCGCCTGAGTCACATCCACACCGCTTCGCTTCAGCTCGATGTGTATTACCGGCATACCATTGATAAGCAGCATCACATCGCCACGGCGAGTAGTGCCCAATGGGTGCTTTGTCTGGAACTTTGGCTGACGCACAATCTGATAGACGCTCTGTCCGGCACGCACCTCCTTGGCATTGAAGATGGTAAGATACACCTCCTTGCCGAAGTTGATCTTGTCATCCCGGTTGTCACGCTTTATCATCACCTGACCTCCATTGATGAACTTGTTTGCCTCGTATGGATTCTTCAGATTATCCACCTGAGTCATGATCTGCTGCATCTCGGTGTCAGTCAGCGGGAAGTCACCCAGACGGTTCACATCACGGTTGTTGTTATAGATGATAGCAGCCCAGTTCTTGATGAGGATTTCCTCTGTAGGGTTCATCATCACATAAGGTTCCCATCCATGATGAGGGAGAAGATCAGCAAGGGCTTTCTCAAAGTCGAGCTCCTTTGTGAAAGGTCGAATTAAAACATCTATCGGCATAATGTATTTTGTTTTTTTTTATTTCTACAATTTATGGCTTTTTACATCATCATTTGTTGCCTAATACACCTCTTATTTCCTTGTCGAAGTCAGAGTCTATGCGTTGGGTTTTGTTGAAGATGTCATATTCATTCTCCGCCTTCTGCTTGGCTTCGGCTGCAGAGAT
>OBLI01001207.1_pt1 | contig 25703 bp, 28 predicted proteins | sample 1519701 | NCBI WGS metagenome assembly OBLI01 (sample SAMEA3663005, study PRJEB22513) | pig gut metagenome | biome: pig gut; feature: pig-associated habitat; material: faeces | place: France | collected 2012
TTTTTTATACGCCTTGGATATTTCGCGTAGTTCAAGTCGCTATATGAGGGAAATAAAAAAAATATATTATAAAAAAAATACACTAATTATAAATATATGAGTAAAAACAGTGAACTAAAGGCGAAATTCCGTAAGTCGCCTGAATGGAAAAACTTCAGGAAACATATGGCGGAATTATATGATAATAAAGACGCTATTACAGGAAAGCCGCTTAGAAAAGGGTGGAACCTGCATCATATGTGTATGGCAGTAGAGAATTATAAAGACTTATGTGAAGATAAATATATTCCACTAAACCGCGCTTCACATGAGCTTATTCATACTGCATTTCGTTATTCATATGCTATTGATAAACTGGTTTATTATGTCCAGAAAATGGAAGAGATAAATAAAAAGGAGAAATAAAGAATATGATAATTATATCACTAATCTTGGCTTATTTGATGGTTGGCTGCACTGTATCAACTGCTTTATACATATTATCAGATAACTATGACTTTGCATTATACTTTGGGCTGATATGGCCATTAGGAATTCTAATGGTTATTTTAGCATTTATCACACATTTCATTTATAGGCTACTATGTAAAATTATTGAATTTATAAGGAAAAAGGAGAAATAAAGAATATGACTGAAAATGATATTCTGAGAACTAATCTTCAGTATTACTGGAATAACTTTTCTGAAAGTGAACAGAAATGGCTTATTAGTCATATAACTCTTGAACAAGATAAGACTCTTATTTATAAAGATGACTCTTGGAAAGACTGGAAAGATTTTATTGATAGGCTGTCAAGAATAGTATTATACAAGGCGAATAAATAAAAAACACTTATTCACATAATGGATAATTATTATGGCCGATATAGATAACATTATAGAACCCCTTCAGGCTGTTCCTTTCAATAAGTTTCATGTAATCTATAAAGACCCGGATATGAGGAATAAAATAAAATACCATACAACTGTTTATAAATACATACGTAAATTACCTATATATCCGGCTGCGATTGACAGACGATGGAGAAAAGGGAAAGACGAGCCAGAAGTAGAAAACGAAGTAGAAAACGAAGTAGAAAACGAAGTAGAAAACGAAGATGAAAACATATAAGGAGAAAAAAGATGAAAGCATTGAAGAATTATGTAATTGTTGAACTGAAAAAACAGACAACAACAACAACAAAAACAAAAAGCGGTATTTATGTGTTGAACCAGGAAAAGACTGACACAACACGTGACGGTGATAAAGTAGTTACAACAGATGTAACCGTTGTTGATGTAGGACCAGAAGCTAATAAAGAGCTCAAGATTGGTGACCATGTGGCGCTCAATTATTTTGAGCTTCAGGTGCTTCCAGAAAAAGACAACCATATTTATGGTGTAATCAAAGATGAGGAAATAAAGCTTGTATACTAATGATTTTGATGTCCAGAATATTGCTATAGATGCGCTGATGTGTATTATGCAAAGGCGCATGTTTGAGTATTCACAACTCAAAAAAAAGCTGGAAAATGTAAAGAGATGGAGGAATATGAACTCTGGTGAAATAGGAGGAGCGTTCAAATACAAGAACTCAGCCAAAGTTCATACGGCCCAGGCAGAAGATGAAATAAAACGGATAATGACGCAGGCTGAAATGGAGGAAAACGAAAATGCTCTATAATTTCAAGTGTCCTTTATGCAAAAAGACTTATCAGAAAGACCTAAAGATGTCAGACTATGACACAGAAAAAGATAAGCAATTTTGTGAAACAGATAAAACAAAGCTTGAAAGAGTTTTTGAGCCATTTTCTGGTTCTATTCAGTTATCTAATGGCATGTATGGAACAAGATCTGGAGGTTGGAATAACTAATGAGTAAACCGTTACTTACTATTGCTACACTTTGTGGCCCTGAATATGAAATGTTTCTAACTAAATGGAAAGCCCAGCTTCCAGACTGGGTAAATGTAATTGTCTATACAGATGATAGTAAAGGTATCTTTGAAGCGAAAAATAATATTGTCCATAAATGTGACACAGAATATATCTGGATGGTTGATGTAGATGATGACCTAGACCTTTTTATAAAAGAAAATTGGTTTACGTCACTTGCATATACTAATCCAGATATTATTGTTTTAGGCGAAGACGGCCGGATGTTATGGCAATATATATTCAAGACTTCTTTTATAAGAAAATGCTATGACGAGGTAAATAAGGCAAAGAAAAAAGAGGGTATTGGAACCCTAGACCTTGTATCATGTGAGGACATGATAGTTACCGCGACAACGGAATGGAATAGTGGAAAACGCCTTTATCTTCCTACAAAAGGTGTGAAACACACAATAAATGATATATCCAAGACTTCTTCGACTAATTATACTATTGAAAAGCTTTCTAGTCTTTATAGAAGTTTTCCAGAGCTTATGAGAGTATCAAAGCACCTGGACATTTCTTTTATGGAATGGATAGTATTGAACCAGTGTTGGAAACAATATTGGGAGCATTACAGAAACTTTTGTGATGATAAAGAAGCATGCGATAACTTTATAAATAATGTATATAATAAAATAAGGGGGAATAACTAATGGAAAACGCGCTTATAGTAGGCTATGGACATATCGGACAGTCTACTTTGAAATATCTGAAAGATTTGAATATTTGGATAAAGGACAAAGAAGCAGTATTTACAAATATAAAAACTGGACAGGAAGAAGAAGATCCAAGTGAGGTAAATGCAAGATATTGGATTATCTGTGTACCAGGTGAAAATAACGGGAATATTGATATCACACTAGTTGAAAAATATATTGACATGGCAAAAGAATATGGAGCTGAACCGATAGTCAGAACAACACTTCCATTTCGTTATAACAGAAGTGATTTTACATATTGGCCGTCTTTTGTAACAGATAATGATAGCGATGAACAAAGGCTTGTTATGTCATCAAGAGGCTATGATAATGGTTTCTGTAAGTATGTTACTGATGGTATAATGTTTCTTTCATTATATGACACTATTGTTGTAAAATTATTTTCTAATGCTTATCTTGCTATGAGGGCAGAGTTTTTCAATAAAGTGGCAGACTATTCAAAAAATATACCAGCTGTAATAAATGCAATTTGCGCGGACAGACGGATCGGAAACTTTTATAATTATGCAGAAAGAAAACGTTGGGGAGGTAAATGCTTTGTAAAGGATATGAATAATCTTGCAAAGTATGATAAACTTATGAAAGAAGTAAACGAATCCAACAAGAAGAGAGGAGAATAGAAATGGCAAAGACTGCGGTATATACAGTTATGGGTGGCCTGGGAAGACAGCTTATGCAGGCACAGATAGCCCTTGAACTTACAGAAAAATATGACAAAGTTTTGGTATTTGCACATTATATAAATGAATTGTCCATTTTCTTTTCTGGACATGAAAAGATTACATTATTGACATATGACCAGCTAGGTGCTATGTCAGCTACTATTATGGCAAACCCAGATGATTATGATATTTACAGATATAATATTTATGATGACGGTGAGTTCTCTAAAAAAAGGGCATCATTTTATAATGTAGCAAGAAAACTTGTAGGGCTAAAAGAAAAGAAAGAAGACAATAATGAAGATGGACAAACTACTATGCCTGTCTTTGTTATGAATACAATGGATAATATTAGAAACGCAGAAGAGTTCTCAAAGGTGCACCCACACTTTGTAATGTTCTGCCGCCAAGGTGGTTTGTCTAATCTTCCTGGACCTGATGGAAGAAGACAACCTGGACAAGAACATGGACTTCTTCGTTCATATCCAATTGACAAATCAGAAAAACTTGTAGAGCTTTTGAACCAGAAAGGATATGAAGTTTTACAGGTATGTCTTCCAGAAGAGCCACATATCAAAGGCGCAATTTATATGAATAATGAGATGCCTATGACATTTTATACAGAATTAGCAAAGTATGCAGAGGCTGTTATAACAATAGACTCTAGCCTTATGCACTTTACTATTGCAAATTGTAAAAAAATGGTGGCAATCTGGCTGCAGACAAATGTAAATGGATTTGGCTATGTAAAGGCAATAAACCTGAAGCCGGTAGATTATACGCCAATATCACTTTTGTTATCTGGAATACAGGATAGTCCTGTATGTGAACCAGTAAGTCCAGAGGAAGTAGTAGATGCTGTTGAAGGAAGAGCAGAAAAAACTGTGTGAGCTCTACCTGAAATGGCAGGGCGAATATAATGAAACACATAACAAAGATATATTGTGGATTCATATTCGTCCCCTTCTTGTAGACATGATAGGAAATACGGTAAAAAAGCTTAGTAAAGGCCATTATATAAGTGACTTTGAGCACCGCTTGGAATGTCAGGTTGACAGGGTAATAAAGCGGTATATAGATAATCCACAATATAATAGGGAGCTTCCAATGACGATTGCATATTGGGAAGCGGTAAACATGCTATATTCAAGTGGGCATGAAAAGCTGATAGGAAACTATGACCATGAAGATGAATATTATAACGCGACCTATGATGATGAAGAAAGCATAAAACTTGTGGATGTAGGTGGTAACCGGGTGTACATGGACTATGGAACAAAAGAGTTTTATTTTATAAGCAAAGGAGAAAATACAGAAGCTATTATAAAAGCATTATGTGAAAATGGGTGGAATCTTTTGACTAATAAATAAAGGATATTAGTAAAATGGCAACAGAAATACCACTTATAGCACAAGTAGACGTAGGTGATGAAGAAGTTATTCATAAAGATGATAAGCCTACATTTAGAAATAAAAATACTTTACCTTATAAAGGATTACTCTCAAACTATCATATTACTCATAAGCCTGGATATATAACCACTAAAGGAAATAAAGTAGAATTCAATCAGGCTTATGAGCTAAAGCTTTTGTATACAGAGGATAATAATATTTTCTTCAATGTAACAAGTGATATAAAAAAGCCTTTATATACTGTCCCAGAAATGACAAAGAACATAAAGTCAACAGATATATTTCTGGAAAAATCTATTATAATAAATGGAACATCTTTACCATTGTCATATAGTGACACAGTTCAAAGTGAGATAGTGAAATCGCCTATACAAGGAAAACTTATAGATGAGGCTATTATTGATGGAATCCCATATTATATTTATAGAAACTCAAATGTCTTGTATCTTGTACATGATGACACATGGGAAATACTTATCGCAACAAATGCATATTTTACCAAAAATGTACCAGTATTAGCATTGTCAAATGCAAGCGGCACATCTTTATATACAATAGACCAGAGTAAAAAATTTTTGGAGCTGAATGCCCCAACAAATAATGGCTGGTGGGATGGAACAAAAGCTATATTAGGAAATGAGGAAGAAGACCATTATATTTGTAATTCATATTACTATGATGGGACAAGCTGGAAAAACTATAGATATTTTGGTCTGGTAGGATCAGATGGAAAAATATATGGTGAGCCTATACCTGTGTCAAGTGTAAATGGAAGTGATATAACATATATTATGCCAACTAGACTTACAAATGGTATATTGAGATGGGAAATAGACCCTACAGCTACTTCAAGTATAAAAAAAGCAGAAAATACCTCTATATCAAGCACAGATACTTCTGCATGTTCTAATACTATGACAGGACAGAATGTTGACTACTCTATATTGTTCAGTATAGACCCAATAAATAATACCTGTGATACTATAAAAAACCCAACTGCAGAAAGTATATTGAAAGGCGCGGTAACTGGAACTTTCAGCCGTATACTTATAGGTGACAATAATAGTCCGGGTGTATTTGACGAAAAGCAAATAGAAGATGAATATTCCAATATATTCCCTTGTAAGTATATGTTTACAAACGTTGTAGCAAGAAAAGGTGTTGACTATGACTATGGAAGTGGCTGGTATAAGGCAAAATGTCAGACATTATGGTTTGGAAAAGCCAAGGTTGAAAACAGCGATTATCCTGTCTTATTGGAAGAGCCTGCTATTTATAAGTATTACTATGACAATGAACATAATGGAAGTGTCATTTTAGACGCCCTTGGAATGTCAGTAAAAGAATATGAATTATCTGGAAGCTCATTCAAGCTGGGTATAGATGATGAAGTAGCAAACGAAACACGGTTCTGGTATGACAATGCTAATGGAAGATATTTTAGGCATCACATTATTACACAAGATGAAATAGACTCAAATACATGGAATAATTTTATTCACACAGTAGATTTCGATGTAAATACCTTGCCTTTTATAAGAAAAGAAAATGGATGGAGTTTTCATTATTATGGTGATAACCTTATAGGTGTATCTAAAGATGGAACAACAATAGGACCATTCAGCACAGAATATACTGGTATTTTCTATACAAGCAATAATGAGCTTCTTATAGATAACTTCAAATATAAGCTTGACCCTCAAGGTAAACTTGTATTGTCCAAAATATCAGATTATCTATTCCAGATAAATACAGTAGGGCTAAACAATGTAGTTATAGAGAGCAAGTCAGATGAGTCTTTCGAAGTAATAAGAGGCGCGGTGCCATATATAAATGAAATGGTTCCAGACAATATCCAGAACATGAAGCTCTTATTGGCAGAGGACGGCTCAGCATATAATGACATATGGTATGAAGCAGCCGGCGTAAATGTAAATCTTGATGATAAATTGCCAACAAGCAGTGGACTTTTACCGGCAGTTGAAGTAAGCCTTTTTGTAGACTCTGATAATCTTGATGAATTCAATAGCTCTGTTGTAAAAGACGGACGGCCTTTATTCAAGCCTATGACAGATGGCCTAGGTAAAGATGATGAGCTTGCGGTATATTATACACATACTCAGCAGACTACAGATATTATTTATAGATATAGCATAACAGATAATGTAAAGAGTAAGAATACTAAATTTACTGATAACTCATGGTGGAGTTCTTCTAATATAATAATATTACCGGTAGGTGTAGGAAGTAAATTCAGCTCAGTAAACTATATTTCATCGACTATAACTTTACCGGATACATATAATGCGCGTATTTATGTAAATAACAATACAGCATATGTAATATATAACGCCGCTACACAGATATACCATAGTACCGCGGTATTTACAATATATGCGTCAACTTATTATTATGATGGACAAGCAATATATTATACTGGTTCAATAAATAATACAACTTCTAACGAGCTTGTATGTTATGCTATCGGTATGAAGTTCTTGGCAAACTCTGGAACAGAGGCATATTTCTATTCTGACTATGACAAGGCAATCTATACATTTACTGGTTCAAATACGCTGTCTAAAACAACACCTATATCAATGTTTGGTGAGCCAATTTCATCAGTATTCAGCTCATATAACCAGACATTATATCTTTTGAATAGTGAAGGCGATGTATTGGTACTAAGTGGTGATTCATCTGCACTATTCCCAAAAACTGGCGCGACATCATTAGAGTCAATAGTAGGTGGTTGCGCGCTTCTAGGTGATGGTGAGTGGAGCATATATAGTCCTAAAGATGGAGACATAATGCCAATAGATGTTGAAACTGACTGGATAGGAGACGTTGGAAACGTTTATCAGTTTACGTTCGGAGATATAATACTTTATGATCCAGAGCCAAAAGAAGAGATAAAGGTAGAGCTTTTCTTGCAGTCTATGAATGGTAAAGATACAAAAGTTTGGTCTAAGCCACTTTCTATAAAAAAGAGTGAATGGAAGGCTGATACATATAGAATTAGAATAAACCCGGACAATACAATAGGAAATGCTTTCAAGATAGGCGTAAGAAGCAATGACGAAATACATATTATGTCAATGACAATAGAAAGCAAAAAGACATCATCATATAACAATGCGCCTAAAGGATGGAGATAATATATGGGTAAAAGAGACCTGAAACTTTTAGAGTCTAAATTTGATGACTCTTCTAATGTACCGATGCCTAAATCAGTAAAGAAGACACTGAAAGTAATACCTCCTAAGGACAGCTATTCCCTTATTGATGACTTTGTAAATACTGCTACAGAGTTTTTATATAATGGAAAGATAACCTCTGGTACAAATCTTGCAAGTTATGTTGAAAAACTTTTCAAGCCCCTTAGTGTAGAAGAGGATAATAAGAGTATCGCGATATATAATATTGGTAAGATTATAGAAATATTGGAATGGCTACAGGCTAACCTTGACAAGAAACGAAGCACAGATGCAGAGTTTGTAAGATTTCTTCTTTATCGTGTTCTTTTCCCATGGCAAAAGGAAGTATTCAATGATGTAAGCAGAATAATAACAATGCTATGTGGACGCCGAAGCGGAAAATCATTTGTCGACGCATGTAAAATGATAGACCATTGTCTAGGTGGCCCAGATGTAATAGATACTCCAAATGGAAGAGTAGTAAAAAACAGAGTAGCATATTACATAGGACTTACTACTGACAAGGCAAAGGAAATAATGTGGCCAGTTCTAACAATGCTGGTTGAAAAAACTAAATGTCCAGTAAAGAATATTGATAATAGCTCCCTATGTATAACTTTTACTAATGGAAGTGAAATAAGACTCACAGGTAATGCTAATACAGCACAGCAGGAAAAGCTGCGTGGTCTTGACTTTAGCATGGTAATATTGGATGAAATGCAGAGCCAAAAAGGCCTTGTATATTTTATAGATACTATTATAAGTCCTATCCTTGATGGTAGAAACGGAGTTCTTATACTCTCTGGAACAGGACCACTTACAGCCGGAACTGTATGGGAAAACTATATAAAAAATGTAGCTATTTCACATTATCATGCTACAATGGCTGATAATCCATCTATACCTAATTATAAAGACGCCCTTGAAGATGTCTTGACAAAACATGGATGGGATAAGTCAAACATTACCTTTAGACGTGAATATCTTGGCGAACTGGCATATGATACAACTATATTGGTATATCCAAAAAGGACATATTTTACTAGTGAAAATAGTGCTTTACCAGAGGGCTTTGTACCAGTAAAATGCTATATTGGTCTAGACTATGGATATAGAGATTGCACCGCGTTTGCCCCGGTATTTATTGATGAGAATAATAACATGGTATTGGCACATGAGTTCAAGCAGCAGGGTATGTCTGCATCAGCTAAAGTTGAAAAAGCCAAGGAGCTTTATGCGTTTATAAAAGATACTTATAAGCTTGATGATATATGGTTTATTCAGGATCATAATGAACAGGATGTAGGCGCTGACATCTTTTCTGAAGGTGTAGAGCATGTTGTAAATGCATATAAAAAGAATGAAGCATATCAGATAGGCCTTGTTCGTGACTGTCTTGAATCAGGAAGACTAAGAATCAAGAAGGGCGACCACTTCGACCAGGAATGTGACAGACTTGTATGGCAGAAGGACGAGAACACTAATACAGTAATATATAAGCTTGACGATAAGGTATATCATGGTGATATTTCTGATGCTGTAAGATATGCTGTAGGAATGGTTATCCCATGGAATAAAGGAGAACAAGACTAATGGATGACAAACAGTTTATAAATGAAACACAAAATATAGACACAAACGAGTCTTCCCCTGATAATAACTTTGGTGTAGCTGATACAAATAATGACCAGCAGCTTACAGAGGAAGAAGCAAAGACATTACCAGAAGTTGATACTCCACAAGAGTTCAGACTGGCTGATGAAGATGATGATAGACTTATATCATTTGATGAATATAAGAAAGCATTATCAAAGGAAGAACAGAATACTATAGATAATGCCCCAGATAAAAATGATAGATATAATGCCTTCAATGATGCGCTGGATAAATACTATAATGAATATGTAAGTACTCTTGACCCAAATGACCCTGACTATGATGATGAGGTAAATCTTGCAAAAGATGATGTCCTTGACCAGATGAGAAATTCAGGATATAGGGATTATAACCCTGAAACTGGAAAAGACTACATAATAAGTCCAGACTTTGACCCAGAAAAAGACATAGCAAAAGATGCAGGTGTACAGTCAGGTGTAAAAGATACATTAGACAGGGCTATAAATGAACATAGTGTTGGTGAAATGGCTGAGCTTCTAAATAATGTTATGCCTAATCTTCCTTCATATACTGACACAGAGAAGGTAGAAGACACAGGCGAAATATGGCAAGAAGGCATTTCAAAAGATGTTTATGAAAGACTCGCAAACTGGAGCTTCGATGAACTTTATGAGCTATCTCAAAAAGTACCAGACATAAAATGGAAAGAGCTTGCAAATGTAGTAGCCAGAGGTGAAGTATCTGATGAAGAAGGCCAGGAAAAAAGAAGTAAAGAATGGCTGTAACATTGGGAAGACTATGTATCTAAAGTAGATTCAGCTGCTAAACAACTTAGTGAGCTGAGTAACAACCATATTGAAAAAGATGAAGTTGAGCAGATTCTTTATCGTGACTATGTACAGGAAAATAAAAAAGGAACAGAGAAACCAGTAGAAGAAACAGAGACAACTGATACAACTGCTGCGCCTACATCGGCTATGCCTACATCTAAGTCTATGGGTGATGATAAAAAGCCAATCCAGATTACTGAAAAGACTGATGTAAGGGAAAGGACGATCAGAGAAGCCGCACGTCATATTATGACACATGGAAAGTCTTTACCAAAAGAGCTCAAGAAATCAGTTCAAGAAATATCAGCAAAGTTTCAGCCTTTCAAGTTTGAACATAAAAGTAAAAAGGATAACAATATCAACAATAGTGAACCATTGACTTATGATGATAGTGACAGAATTGATATGGGCCGTGGACAGGCTGGAGGTGCAGGAGGTATTCCTAAAGGAAATGTAATGCAGTCTGGTGCTAGTAATGTAGGTGGTGGACATAGTAGAGAAAGTGGAAGCAACAGTATAAATATAGATGGAAATAAAAATAGCTCACAAAAAGCTGGCGGAATGTCACTTCCAGATCTACCTGAGCCAAAGTTTTCTTTTAGTGGTGGTTCCTCTTTTGAAGGTATAGGAGAATTTAGCAAAAAGAAGCACCCTATAAATATAAAGATGCCTAAAGGAAATAAGACTAAAAAAGCTTTAGAGTTTCCAGACTTGTCACCAAATGTTGAGCAGCATAATGAAATGGAAGGAATACCGAAAAGCGCCAAGAAAAACAGACCAATAATAAAGAGAGGCCTTTATCAGAATAAAGATGATAAGTGGGATAATGATTTATATTCAAATGTAATAAATGACATTATAGATAAATATAAAGAATGGGAAATGGTTGATAATGAACATGTCCTTAGTATTCCACAACTAAATATGAAGATATTTTATGATGGTGTTTCTCAGCCTAAAATAAAAGTAATAGGACTTGGAAATAAGCAGAACATATCTACATTACTTAGAAGAGAGGGTGGAAGAGAAGCATTGGAAAATCTATACAACTATTTAGGAGAACAATAAATATGGATTCTACTTTAGCCTTAGAAGTGACCAAAGTGTATTTGAAACTAATTCAAGAGGAGACAAATAAAAATGGCGATGACGAGAACAGCAAAAGAGATAATAAGGAACGCAAAGTGGTTCGGGAACATAAGGAACAGCAACACGAGCGACTTCGAAACGTGCAACAGTGTCCTGAACAATGAGTTCTACAGGCTATACAATGATATAGTAAGGGAAACAGATGAGTTTATACAGTCATTTGATTTTGATGGAAAAGAAACAGCTTTACCAGATAACTGTATGTATGTTGTAGGCGTATATGTAAAAGGAACTTACAATGACTATTTATCACCTATTTCACCTTCGCCTAAAGGACAATATGTACCTGCAGAATATAAAATAGAAAATAACACTATACGTATAATAGGAAATACCCTTGGAATATATACTGTAAAGTATGTTACTATGCCGCCGACTATAACAGCCCCAGATGAAAATGAAAAGCTTGATATAGAAGCGGACATTATCATGTCAAGAGATGACACAACTTTCTATTTCAAAAATGTAGATGATGATAACTGGTATATCTATGACACAGAAACAAAAGCGCTGACTGAATCACCAGAAGAGGCACCTTTGCTTCAACGGACATTTACTTATGGTGATTATACAATAACATGTAATTATGAAACTCTAGAATTCAATGTACCAGATGAGTTCAAAAGAGACGGTCTGGAAATTATCTGGGCGGATTTTGATTATCCTTATGCTGTTATAACATATTCAGACAATTCAGTATGGATATATACAGGCTTTGAGGGGACTGAATGGAATGTATTCAATACTTCTGGACACTTTACACGTGGAAAAGCCTGGACCCTAAGAACTAATGACACAACCGGTAAAGGTATAGTATTTACAAATAACCGGGATGGTAAGATATATTGGTGCAGCTTTGTCCCAGATACAGTACTTAGTTATCCACATCAGATATTCTTCCAGTTATTGGAATACAGAATTGCAAGCACACTTGCAGCTATAATAGGTTTGAACGCAACATATGTAAACGAGGTCCTTATACCACAGGCTGAAACTCTTTTCTATGATACAATAAAGAAAGATCATTTCTTGCCTACAAGGATTATAAATGCAAGTAGAAGAAAAAGAATATGGTAGCACTTAGCCCTTATAAAAAATGGTCTGTAAACAGTCAATTTCCAATTTATAAAGAAATAACTGGCTCCCTATATGAAAATGTAGGGAAGCCATCCAGGCCAGAACAAATAAAGAAAAAAGCAACTAGTGTATATCAAAAGTTTTCCTGGATAAGCAGACTAGATGATACAAAGGATATGCTTGAATATTCAGTAAAGTCTTATAAAGAAAGGGGCTGGTCAGATCTGTATGTTGAAGTTGCTATATCCTGGGCAAAAGATATACATCCTAATGGCCCCGAACCATCAAGTGTAGTCACCTGGATTAGATATGATGGCGAGAATAGAATATTGTCCTTTGGATTGCAGCAGGGTGGAAGCAGAGAATATGACAATGTGGATTTTGAGACAGCCTTTGCATTTACTGAGTCTGACTCAAAAGGTAGATTTGTATATAGGAATGGACTATAGCATTTAGCAGCTATAGACTAATAAGTATATGAAAGACGATATGTTTTTAGCATTAGCGCTTGAGGACTTGGTAAAAGACCCAGTGATAAGACAAGTTTTTGGAATGAAGCTTCTCACAGATGATAAAAAGTCAAATGACATGTTAGGACTTCTTATGCTCGACACACAGGGCGTTATGCCAAAGACACCTGAAGTAAACAATATGTTTATAAATGACTGAATAAAGGATGGACACATAATATGCTATATTTTATAAATAAAATGCGTGATGCTTTTGGACAGAACAGAGCAACAGACATTGCAAAGGATGCAGCTAAAGATGCTCAAAAGACGGTAGATAATGTAAAAATATCTGACGCTGAGGGTCTATATAATAAAGGACGTGCAGCAGCAGGTGTAGTCGCGGCAGACAAAGCTGGTATTGCAAAGAGACAGGCAAAGGCAGCTGCTTCAATGAATAATGCATCAAAGGCTATGTCAGCTATTCAGGGTGCCCAGGCCACAACAGACGCAGTTCAGCAAGGATATGATGCTGCTTCACAAAATGCAGCAGCTATGCAGGCTGGACAAGAAGCAAAGAATCTTACAAAGGCACAAACAAAAGCAGGCATACAGCAGCATGCAGGCGATGTAGCAGCTAATGAAGCAATGACTAATTCTTCTAATGCATGGAAATCTGTAGGAACTTTTGGAAAGCTACTTGGATAATAGTGAGGAATAGAAATGAACGAGAAAGAATATAAAAAAGCTTTAGCAGAAAGAGATACTGAAAATAAGCGTATCAATGACCAGTTTACAATGGAAGATCAAAGAAATTACTCAAAGCAAAGAGTAGCTGAGTTGGATAAAAAGATAGCAGAATATGAGAGTAAAAATAAACCTGCAAGTAAGCCAAAAACCTATTTGGAAGGGCAATTTGAGAAATCTAAAGACAATGGTCTAAAAATGTCTGCTGCTTATACACCAAACTTGGGTAGCACAGAAAGTGCATCTCTGAAAGAAAACCCTGACTTTTTAGCAGCAGACAAAAAAAGGGATGAAGCAAAGATGCAAAATGCAAGTATCCCTGAAAATAAGACTGCTGTAGAACAAGCAGAAAAAGAAGTGCAAGACCTTTATAAAAATAAATTAGCTGAGCTACTTGAGGGTGATAAGGAGGCCACTCAAGCAGAAGCTGATATAAATAAAGCTGTAGCAGATACAAAAGGAGATGGTAAACAGACTACTCCAGAAAATGTAATAGATAATTTGTCTAAGGAATATGGCATATCTACAAACTTTACACCAGATGGAAAGATTGTACCAACAGAAGAAAGCCAATGGCAAAGGGCAGATATGGCAGGTAAGCTTGCAATGTTTGGAACTGCCTTATCTTGTATTGTTTCAGCAATGTCTGGTGGAAACATTCCTCCAATAAACTTCAACAAGATCGTGGGTGTTGATAAACAGTATACTACATATCTTGCAAATGTTCATCAATATAATGAGGCTATTAGTGCTGGTGTAAAGAAAGCAGCAGAAAACAAAGCAGATGTAGACCTTGGCAATTATCTGAAAGACGTTCCAGAGAAAGATAGAAAAATAATTATGGATGTTACTTCTGGCTATGAATATACTAAGTCACTTGCAGACCAAGCTCGTATGGATAACCAAGCTAAAAATATGGGATTCCTTATAGATGCTAAGGCTCAGTCTTCTATAGGTGCCTTACTAAAGTTAGACCAACTAGTACAAGAAGGTAAACTTTCAAAAGACGCATTTGAAATATGGGCAAAGTATATGAGAGCAAATGAAGGTGATGGTAACTGGGAGCGTGCTATGAATCTTATCAATAGTGGAACCAATGCTGCCGGAACCATAATTGATTCAGCCAAACCACTCTAATTTAGGAGCAGCAAAATGACATCATTAGGACAACTTTGGAGTAATTATATTACACAGAATAGCGAAGACTCAAATGTGGAACCGGTCACTACTAATGAAAGCATAGTGAACCAAAACAGTGAAGATGACAAGAAATATCAAAATTATAAAAAGGGTATTCTTCAAGGCATTATAAATGGAGGAAAACTAAACAATGAACCAGCAGCTTCTCAGTAGACTGACTTCTTCTATAGATAGTACAGTAGAAAAATATAACTACTACCTTGCAAGATATTTGAATGACTACACAATAGACATTAGGGCTACAAATGACTTTACGGTACTAGACTCTTATGGATTCAATGTTCCACAAGATCCAGATTTATCCAGGCCGCCGTCAACTAATGTAATAAAAAGTTGTGTAGATACACTTGTGTCAATGATTTCTACAAACCATATTGTACCATTATTCACTACAAGTGGTGGAACACCATCATCTAAAAAGATTATCAACCAAGGCCAGAAATTTATTGAAAGATTATTTGAATCAATAAATATTGAAAAGATAATGACTTCTGTAAAAAGAGATGCTTGTATCTTTGGAACTGGATATGTATTTGTAGACCCTTTCAACTACAAGGTACAACGTGTAGCGCCATGGACTGTAGGTGTTGTAAATAATGAAGTAGCATATGGCTCACCTAGGGCAGTATTGGTAAAATTCAATAATTTCCCTGTTTCACTTTTGGAAAAGAAACCTCCAAAATATCAAGGAAGAGAATTTTGTCAAAGATGTATAATGGTTGACCTGAATGAGCATAAAGCATACGAGATTATCGACGGTATTACAGTAAGAACAGAAAAGTGGGAATGGGATATTATTCCACTTGCATGGAGCCAGTATACACCATCAGTATTTGGAATAAGAACAACTTCACTTGTACGTGACCTTGACGATATACAGAATGAAATAGACATACTGAACCAAAAGATTTCAGCGGCGTCACAGCTAAGCCCTGCTAATACTACATATGTAATAGAGGGAAGCAACATAAAGACATCAGATATAAATAATAGAACTGGAAATGTAATGGGTGTAAAACTTCCACCTGGAATGTCCCAGCTGCCAGTTCAGAATGTATCGCCTGCTCCATGTGACCCGTCTTGGAATAACCTTTTGGACTATTATGTAAAGATGGCCTTTGAAATAACAGGTATATCACAGCTGAATGCACAAGGTAAGAAACAGGCCGGCGTAAACTCTGCCATTATGGTACAAACAATGGAAGATATACAGAACGACAGATTTGAGGTTCAGCTCCGTTCATTTATACGCCTTTATGAAGACCTTACTAATATACTTATCACGGTTATGCCAGATAAGGAATATATTCTTCCACCAACAATGGAGCAGTCTTCTTATACTTGGGGTGAACTAAAGAAAGAAAGAAAACTTTTCAGAATAAAATATACTATGGTACCAAAGATTTCAAGGGATGCATCTACTGCGTCACAGCAGATTATGCAGATGAGCCAGGTAGGTCTTATTGACGTATCTAAACTTGCGGACTATATTGATAATCCGGACTTGGTTGACGCTTTCAATGATGCAAGGGCTATTCAGTCTGGTATTGATAAGGTAATAGAAAATGCAATAGAAGATGGAAACTTTGCTATACCGGACTATGTAGACTCAGAAGGCTTAGCAAAAGAAATAGCAATACAACAGAACCTGTTATATTCACAGCTTTCTGATAATAAGTCAGATAATGAAGTCCGTGTGGCGCTTGCAAGGCTTGGAACACTGGAAGACATTATGATTGATAAGTTCGGTATGTTTGAAGATAAACCATCTATGACTGGTTCAATGACAAGTTCACAAGGAATGACAGCACAGAGTTTGGTTCCGGCACTTCAGCCGACTAATAATTTGATAGGAGGAAGCAGTGAAATACCTAGTGCAGCTATTGACTCGGGCGAAGGAGCTGGTGAAGCAGGACCTGAAGAAAGCCCAGCAACTGGACAGCCTGTCTAAGCAGAAACTAAATATGGAAATACTTCAGGAGCTGATAAATAATGCTCCTGACGGGGTTGAAATGATTGTCCAAATGGATGGTGCAAACCTAGTAATAAGACACACTAATAACCAGATTGGATATAAGTCATTCAAGGAAAATTATAATTCATATAGGGGAAACTAATAAAACATGGAAGACGAGAGAATTGCAGAGTTAGAAGCACGCCTTACAGACCTTGAAAATCGGTTTCATGATGAGGTAGATGAAAAGCTCATTGGTGGACTGCGTAAAGCAAAAGACACTTATGATGATAACATCGCCTTTGATGACTTCAAGGGTAAATATGGTGAGCAGATTGGTAAGATTGACGCAGGAATGAAACGGGCAAGTGCTAATCCAGATTATGACACAGTTCGTGAGTTCTATGATGCAATCAAAACAGTAGATGGCTATAAGGATGGCTCACTTGATGTAGCAACAATGATTGCGGATAAAATCAAAGAGCTTGCTTATAGATATAATATTCCTCTTGAAGTTGAAGTAACTGCAGAAGCATCTGATAAAGAACCAGCTAAAGAGGAGACGGAGGAGGCTAAAGACATAGACGAAAATAAAGAAGACAAAGATAAAGGCTGCGATGACAAAGGCTGCGATGATAAAGAAAAAGAGGAAGATGATAAAGAAGAATTACCATCAGACGAAAAGCTTGATGAAATCGCAAAATCAGTAGGATTATAAAAAACTAATAAATATATAGGAGAATAAACAATGGCAGTAAATCCAGTAACAGACGCTTATATGTATCAGCTCTTGAAGCGTATCTATAAACCAGGCGTCACAAATAACAAGGTGCAGGGGTCACCAACACTTGCAAAAACAAAACGTACAGCATGGGAAGGTGGTGAATCATTACAGTATGCTACACAGTATGGAAACGGTGGTGATGTAGGTGCTTCTTTTGGAACAATCGTAGCTAATCCATCATCTATTGGTGCTCAGAACGCACAGTGGACTATGAACCAGGGACATCTTGCGGCATATTTCAATATCAGCCAGCCAGAAATTCTTGTTTCTGACTCAGAGACTGGCGCATATATGAAAGTTCTTGACAATAAAATGTCAGCAACATTTGACCGTCTTGCAAAAGTTTTGGCTATCTACCTCTTTGGTGGTAAATATGGTGTAGTTGATTCACTGAAAGAAGGCTATGTAGTAGGCACTACTAAACTTGATGAGTCTACAACATCAGCTAAAATCACAAAAAGCACAGTAACTATTTCTGGTCTTCCACAGGCTACAGCATTGAAATTGCAGCGTGGTATCAAATTCCAGATTGCTTCTGCTGGTTCTGCAAAAGAGGCAGTACCTGGTAGCGCACTTGTAGGAAATGGTGCTTATTTTGAGGTTATATCAAAGACTAAAGACTCTGTTACAGCGTCAGTTCATAACTCAACAGGTGCGACTCTTACAGTTTATGTAGGTGACTTTATTGAGCTTTTCGGTGCTCGCGCACAAGGTTCATATCTTGCAAATGCTACAGCAGTAGGTCCAGAAGGTCTTCCAGACTTGATTCCATCTATTGGTAACCGTGATGCAAATGATGCTCGTTGGACTTCAACTATCAGCGCTTCATTCCGTGGACAGGACCGTTCAGTTGCTGAAGAGGAGCTTGCAGGTCAGTTTGTATTGGGTGAAAAGACTGGTACAATGAAAGATATGAATGCTATTACTGAACTTCTTAGTTTGGTAAAAGGCTTCGGTGGTGGTCAGGCTTCAAAAACAAATGTTGTAGTAAACAATGTAAAATGGGGTGACATCGGTAAAGAGCTTGGTATCAATGCTGCACAGTGGCAGGCTATCAACTCTGGTAATGTAAAGAACAGATATACAAACGGTGTATCTGAGCTTTCAGCATCATTTGGTGACGCATTCACTGATGTAACAATGGACTTATATACTCCATATGATACAGCTTATATGTATGATTCAGATGACCTTACATTCTACGATGTTGGTAATGTTGGTGCAATCTTGGATCCTGTATCTAATGACCAGATGGGTAAATATGAAATCAACGCAGTTGGTAACCAGGGTATTGGTGATAACCCATCAACTCAGCTCAACATCAAGAAACTCTTCAGTATTGCAGACGCTGTTTCAAATAACGACTACTCTGAAGAGATGCGTGTTACAGCTCATGTTTACGGAAACTTCTTGCTTGAAAGAACATCAAGTTCTGGTGTAGTAAAGTTCCAGTAAAATAAAATAAATTCATAATATTTTCCTCCTTTGGGGGTCTTTCAGAAATGGAGGGCCCCCTTCTTTTTTTTATCAATTGACTAATAAAACGTGGAGGAAATAAAAGTAGGAGAAATATAAAAATAAAATGTGGGAAACTATAAAAGAGTTAGGAAATAATAAGGCAGTCTTGCTGCTTATAGCAGGTATATTTGCTACTATAATATACTGTATCAAAAAAGGATACTTCAAGTTTCGAGGAAAAGGATTATCTATTGGATTATCCGAGCAGCATACAAGGGACCTTATTCAGAGTCAGTTTGATTATGCTAATGCTAAATGTGAGTCTATTGAGGGTGGACTTCCAGACAAGTTTGACAAATATAGAGTAAGATATGTTGTGGGAAAGGTTGAAGATGTAATACAGAAAGCTATAATCTTCAATAATCTTACAGATAATGAGACTTATATAAGGGCTAAGCAGGAATTATGCTATTATACAGTATTGAAACACACTGAGGATAACTATTTCAAGAGTCAAGAGTTCAAGGACTGGCTATTCAAGTTTATTGCAGACCTATTCAAAGACCTATATAAAATGAAGAAGCTGTATAGCTGTAAGGAGGAATAATGTGCAAAAAATTATTGTTATTATCTTGTCTGTTCTTTTATCTGTTTCACTTACATGCAACGCCATCTTTTCACATAGACTGGAGCAAAATAGACAACAGCTTGAATATGTTAGAATGGAACTTGAGCGAAGCAGGGACAACTATAAGTCAATTACAGAATCAGTTAGAAGAACAGCAGAAGTACTCAGCCAATCTGCAAGTTCAGTACAAGAGCTTAGAAAACAAATATCAAAAGTTAGAGAGAACTACGAGGCTATGGAAGTATACATCAACAGTATTGGTTGTGACTCTAAGTAGTATAGTAATATATAAATATATAGGAGAAAAATATGAATAAAATAAGCGCAGTGTATCAGAAGGTCAGGTATACGCCACGCAACAATTGAAGCCAAGAAATATTTGATACAGGAGCAATAGAAATATGGAAGTAAAAGAGAGTAATGTTGAAAGTGAGTTTTTTTCCAACCCGACTAAAGAACAGGTTGACTCTTTGAAAAGTGCAATGGAAAGAAATGACGACACAATAAAAAACGAAGATATAGTAGATGGCGGCGAAAGAGAAACATCATCGACACTTTCAGACCCAGCGTCAGAACCAACCAAAGAGAATATAGATAATAAAGACATAGACAATAAAGACATAGATGATAATGAAAAGTCTATTTCTTATGTAGATAATAATGGAGATACAAAAAGTTTTACTCCACGTGAATGGGAAGACGAATGGAATAAAAATAAAGTAGAAAGTCAGTGGCAGAACCTGGGCCGTGATAAAAATGATATGTATGACCAATATTCTGGTCTGGATTTCTATGGAAAAGACGCCTCTAAAGAAACATCATCTATTGGTGTACCAAAAAGCTCATATCTACAGGGCCTATATGCAAAAGATGAAAATGGTAATTATAAATATCAGGATAAGCTGAATGCAAGAAATGAGGCGAGAAAAGCAAAACAAGTAGATGTTCCAGCCCCTTTACAGAAGGCAGTTGATGGTGCTAAGAAGACATATAAAAATACTATCGGAAAAGTAGTTGACAGAGTATCTGCTTATAAAGATGATATAAGTAATAAAGCAAGAAACTCCTTTGATGAAAGAACTAAAGAATATACTGATAATGCAAAACTTTTGGCAAATAGTAATATAACGACATCAAAGCCAAATAAAAAAGTTATTCTTGAATATGATGCGACAAAGCTGCCGGCAACAGAGTCTTCATATAAACCAGAAGTACAAATGAAAGTCCCTGGCGTTGAAGAGTCAATGACACAGACACAAGTAGAGGAAAAAAATGCAGAACTTACTAAAAGTCTGAATGAGCTGAAGTCTAAATATGAGAAAGACCCAGCAGGAACTTTGAGTCAAATTTATAATATAAATACAATACGCGAAGAAGGAGATAACCTTATAGGATTTTCTTATTATGACAAGGATAAAACAATAAAGGGTGACGGTATTGAAATACCAACTGGGGCACTTACAACAGAGGCCGGATATAGGGTAGACATTGAAATAAATCCTAAGAATAACTTTTCTAAAGATAACTTCCTTTCTATGTTTGGTATAGGTCCTGGACGCCAGATTGGTACAGCTACTATACATTTTGAAGATGGAAGTACAAAAACATACACTTTGCACCAAGATGCAAAAATAAATAGTGAGATAGAGATACAGGATGGTAAGAAAAATATTGGGTATATTCAGCCGAATACTCCACTTGGCTTTATGCATAGTATGTCTAGAGCACTTGACAAGATACCAGGACAGGGACTAGACAAGACATCGCCTAAGGTAGTGGAAGCACAAAAAATTTATGATGAATTTGTATCTGATTTTGAGACTAATATCTCTAACCTTGAAAATGCAGAAGTAGACATGAATCAGTTATCTACTGAATGGGATAGAGCCATTGAAAATACTATGCCAAAAACAATTGTAACTGGTGACAATAATGATATTGGAAAAGAGATTATAAGTAAGTCAGATGACCTTGAAAAGATGCTGAATCAGTTTACCAATCCAGAGGATAAAAAAGCTGCAGCTGAATGGTATAATACATATACGCCAAAAATAAATGAAGCTATAGAAAACGCCAAAGCAGACCCGGTAGGAAATGCAGGTAAACTTGCAGATGTACTAGAAAACGCCCAAAAAGCGCTTGCGCCATATGCAAATGAAGACTTTACCAACTTCAATAGATCAGTAAATAACTATGTAGGGGCAGTAGCTGGAACTTACTTTATTGAGACACAGCTATATGACAGAGGTGTAACAGCAGATAACTCTAAGGAAAACTTTGTTGACCGTATTATTACTGCATATAAGTCAGATGAAATGACTTTTGGACAAAAAGCTTTATATGCATTAGGCTTTGGAAGTAAAGAATCTGAAACAGACAAAGGTGTAATGCAGCTTAGAAATCTCGCAGAGCAGTCTTTGGGAAGATCATCAGGCTTATCTCCTAATTTCAAGGGAGCAGTAATGTCATCACTTATGGCACAAAAAGCAGATAATAAAGATACAATTGGACGTGCTATAAAAGATGTACTTACAACGGGTGGTATAGCTACAATAGATGCTATGTCCGGCTTCAACCCAATAGTAGTAGGTATAACATCAATTTATGCCACTGTCAAAGGCCTTGAAAGATACCTTACAGAAAGGTCAGAGAAACAGAGAAATGATGATAATGAAAAGCGCCTTGAGTCTATAAAAAATGATAATGACCAGAAAGCAATGCCAACTACAAAGACAGAAGATGTATATAACTCTGTAATGAGAGGTACAGCACAAGATATAAAAAATGCTTCATTAGGTACAGGAGAAGTCTTGGCCGGTATAGCAACTAATAATCCTACTCTTATATCACATGGTGTATATACTCTTTTACAAATCAAGAGCCTTCATAATGAAGTCCAGGAATTTGTAGGAAAAGAAAACTTACAGGCCATAGAAAATATAATGCCAAAAGCAGGCGATTCAGAGAACTCTGAAAGTTCCAGTGAAACTAAGAAAAAGAAGGTAGATGAACTTGATGAAGTTGTAAAAGATGGAGAGAAGCAAGATGAACTTGATGGACTGAACCTTCCACCATTATCAGATGAATTGAAATGGCTTATAGAACAGCCTTTTATGAAGAACTATGAGTACTAAAGTCTTTCTTGATAATCTGTCACATCTTACAGAAGAGCAACAAAAAGAAATAAACAGTATACTCAGAAGCGAATATAACAGGTTTCAAAGAAAGAGTTACCAGAGGGAAAATAATACTCCGCCTCTGGTACACTCTAAAGGGATGCCCATAACTGATTATACACACAAGTTTTTTTCAAGATACTATAACAAGATAAACCACCTATATTTTAGCCTTGATATATCTGACTTTGAGATAGGAAAATCATATCAGATTGTAAAAGACGTTGATGGCTATGTGTCTTGTTATGGTGATAATACTGGTAAGGTCATGTTTTATTTGAAAGACAGAAGCTTATTCGCATATATAGATACAACAGACTTACCTTATAATGTTGACTGTACTGTAGTTCTTGCAGAATGAAAAACTAATAACTTGTAAAGGAGAATGCTTTTTATGCTAAACAATTTAGTAAATAATACAGACATAAATGGGCCATCATATACTGATAATAATGCATCTTGTATAAATGAGATATTTGAGTGTATAGATAAGGTTCAGTGTCAGACAGATAAGAATACAAAGGACCTGGAAAAGATAAAAAATACTACAGATGTATCCTTATCTAGTGTGTCATCAGAGTCTATCAGTTCCAATACATTGTCATCAGCTGGTATTGAAGCAGACAACATTTCTACAAAAAGTATAAATATTTCAGATAAAGCGACTATAAAGGATATTGAAGCTACAAATTTATCCATAGAAAATATTACTTCAAAGTCAGTTTCTACTGAAAATATTACAGGCCTAAAAGGTCTTACAGTTGAAGGTGAGGCCTGGGTTGATAATGTCCATGCTGATAATATTGAAGTAAGTGGAAATATCAGCTCAGATAGTGTCCAAACAAACAGTGTATCAACAAAAAGTCTGGATACAAATATTATTTCAACATCAAAAGTTACCTCAGAATGTGTTTCCTCAAAATGCTTTATTGGAGACAAAGCAAATATACAGAATGCCTGTGTAGGAATATTATCCACAGAAAACTTTTCATCAGATATTATTGGCGTATCTAAGCTAACATCTACATCAAAAAGCATTTCTATGCCAAGTGTATCTACTTCTGGTGGTATAACTGGAAAAGGAACAATAGATACAACTAGTGCAGTTTGGAAAGAAATAAGACTTCCACTTTTCACAGGAACAGTTCAGTTTTATACAGATGAATGGAAAGTTACAATAGTAGGTGGAAGAGAATTCATTTGGGAAGATCCATCGTTTGAACATTTGAAGTTTATCTCTAATGATGGCGAAATGGTAACAGTAGCTGTAGACTGGGATGGAGAAGTTTATTATACATATAATGTGACAAAAGAAGAGCCAGTAATTACACTTGAAGACAACGTTGGACATACAGAAAATAATGACCATACATTTATTATGCAAAACTCTGGCCTTCCAAGAGGAACAGTATTTATCTATCAGGATAAAGAATATGCTAACCAGGGTATAGATATATTAGGAAAGCTAAAAGCATCAAACTTGGAGATAACTTGTAGCCAGTCAATGGACTGTGTTTCAATAGAACATCTTCATATAGGAAGCTCTCTTATAAGTGAAAATCCTATAAAAGTTGACATTTGTGCAAGATGCTTTTGTATAGCTTCACCATGTTCATATATAAGCAACAACTTGTATACAAATAATATTGAATCAGATAATATTTGTAATAAAGAAAACATACATACTAAAAACTTGTGTGCAGATAATGTAAATGTAAAGTGTGAGATAAACGCTACAAAAGCCTGTTCTTGTGATAATGTAACAGAAAAGCTTTATGTCAATGAATGCTCAGAGTTTCATGGTCCTGCTTATTTTTATGACAATATTTATCAGTGTGGCGAAACTTGGTGTACACATGCACAAAATGTCTATACATGCTCTGACACTATAACAATGCGTGAAGGTGCTACATTTGCAGGCCCTGCACAGATAAAAGTCTTGAAATATGATGGCACAAACAATGGTGTTATTTATCTTGGAAAAGATGGAACACTAAGAGTTGGTGATGAAACAAACTGTCAGCCTGTTTTGACAAGAAGTGAGGAAAAAGACCTTATAGAAGGACACGGACTTGTATGGGACGCAGAGAATAAGTGTGCAAAAGATAGTGGTGAAACACTAGTAAATTGTGCTTATGTAAACTGTGTTGGAACAGAATGCTACCAGAAAGCTTGTGATTGTGCTTTATCTATTGGAACAGCTTGTAAAGAAGATGCATGCACTTATGCTAATACAGTTTCTTTCTGCAACATAAACGTTTGTAGGGGCCTTAGCATTATAGGTACATCAACGTATTGTGATTCCAAATGCTGGGGAACAGATGGAAACTGGACTTACTTGACTTTTACTGAAGCCCCAGACAATCATTGGCACTATGTTATAAAGATGGATGCATATGATGCTTGTCGGAGGGCTGGTCTTGCTTTTCCAGCAGATGATTTACAACAGTATGGTGTTTACTACAAGCTTGGATTCTGTGGTGGAAATGATGGATGGAAACTGATTCCGGATATTACTTGTGTTCAAAAAGCAGCCCTTTCTTGTGGTAAAGCTTCTGAAACATTAGCTTGTGCATATGCAGACCTTCGTAGTAATGACGCTTGTACTTGGTCTTTGAGTTGTACTACAACACTAGTAAGTAATGAAGAAACAAATAGAAAAAATAATGACACATTATGCTTAGCTTGTTCAAAGGCATATACAGATACAAAGACTCTAGACGCCT
>OBLI01001208.1_pt1 | contig 25698 bp, 18 predicted proteins | sample 1519701 | NCBI WGS metagenome assembly OBLI01 (sample SAMEA3663005, study PRJEB22513) | pig gut metagenome | biome: pig gut; feature: pig-associated habitat; material: faeces | place: France | collected 2012
GGTGCCCAGAACAGGACTCGAACCTGCACGTCATTGCTGACACTAGTACCTGAAACTAGCGCGTCTACCATTCCGCCACCTGGGCAAAAGACGTTGCTTCTCATTTATATTTGAGCGGAAAACGAGACTCGAACTCGCGACCCCAACCTTGGCAAGGTTGTGCTCTACCAACTGAGCTATTTCCGCGTAAATCTGCTTGCACAGATGCGCTTTCTCTCAAACGCGGTGCAAAGGTAGACATATTTTTCATTCCACCAAACACCATAGCGAAATTTTATGTGCTTTTTTCAAACAAACTCATCGTAATGCTGCCAAAAGTTGCGTTCTGAAGATAGATGAAAGCAGAAACACAACACAAATCCTCCTCGCTCATTCCTTTAATATATGACCAGCCCCATCACAGAGGGAGCCGGCCAAAGCAAAAAAACTGGTTTTCATTTCGAAGCATGAGCAGATTACACTAAATTTGCACTCGCTTACGCAATTGCGAGGCATTCAGACTAATTTAATTCTCAAACTCTCGTGGCTGAAACCAAGTATATCTTCGTGACTGGCGGCGTAGCCTCTTCACTTGGCAAGGGCATTATCGCTGCATCTATCGGAAAATTGTTGCAAGCACGTGGCTTCAACATTACGATACAGAAATTCGACCCGTACATTAACATTGACCCTGGCACGCTTAATCCTTATGAGCATGGTGAGTGCTACGTAACGGACGATGGACAGGAAACGGATCTTGACTTGGGACACTACGAGCGCTTCACTGGCATACGTACTACCCGCTACAACAACTTCACCACGGGACGCATCTACCAGAGCGTTATCGACAAGGAGCGCCGCGGCGACTACTTGGGCAAAACCATTCAGGTCATTCCTCACATCACCGACGAAATCAAACGTGATATGCTGTACTTGGGTAAGAAAAACAAGTACGACTTTGTCATCACGGAGATTGGCGGCACTGTGGGTGACATCGAGAGCCAGCCCTTCCTCGAATCCATACGCCAGCTCAAGTGGGAACTTGGCAAAAACTCCGTATGCGTACACCTTACTTACGTGCCTTACTTAGCAGCAGCAGGCGAACTCAAGACAAAGCCGACGCAGCACTCAGTCAAGGAACTGCAGAGCCTGGGTATCCAGCCCGACATCTTGGTACTACGCACGGAGCATGACCTGAACAGCGGACTGCGCCGCAAAATCGCCAACTTCTGCAACGTGTCGCCCGATGCTGTGGTGCAAAGCCTCGACCAACCCACCATCTACGAAGTGCCGCTACGCATGCAGGAACAGGGTCTTGACGCCACCATTCTGCGCAAGCTGGACATGCCCGTGGGCGAAACGCCGGGACTGGGTCCGTGGCGTTCGTTCCTAGACCGCCGTCATAAAGCCACCGAGGTAATCAACATCGGTTTGGTAGGCAAGTACGACTTGCAGGATGCCTACAAGAGCATTCTCGAGTCACTCTCACAAGCCGGAACCTACAACGACCGCAAGGTGAAATGTCACTTCATCAACAGCGAGAAGGTGAACGATACTAATGTGGCCGAAATGCTCGAGGGCATGGATGGCTACGTCATTTGTCCGGGCTTTGGCCAGCGCGGCATCGAGGGGAAAATTGCGGCTGCCAAATACTGCCGCGAGCACGACCTCCCCACCTTTGGCATTTGCCTGGGCATGCAGATGATGGTCATCGAATTCGGCCGCAACGTGCTGGGGTATCAAGACGCCAACTCCATTGAGATGGACTCGAAGACGACACACAACGTCATCGACATCATGGAGGATCAGAAGAACATCACCAACATGGGCGGCACGATGCGCTTGGGCGGTTATGAGTGTGCCTTGGCTGAAGGCAGCCGCGTACGTGAAATCTACGGCGCCGAAATCATCCGCGAGCGCCACCGCCACCGCTACGAGTTCAACAACGACTATCGCGAAGAGTACGAACGTGCTGGCATGAAGTGCGTAGGCACCAATCCCGACACCGAATTGGTGGAAATCGTGGAAATACCCACCCTCAAATGGTATGTGGGCACACAGTTCCACCCCGAATACTCAAGCACCGTACTTAAGCCTCATGCGCTGTTCCTCGATTTCGTCAAGGCAGCCATCGCCCACAAGGAAGCCTAAATTACAGGCGACGCAGCCCCCACAAGCGGAAAGGCCTCACACAAGCGGAAAGGCCACACACAAGCTGCCACGCCCCACCCCATTGCATGCGGCGGAAAAGTCGTACAAACCCGGCTTTCCGTCGCTTGCATTTTGCCAACAGCGGTAAAAGCACGCACCGCACCGTTTCCAGCATTTTTCGAGCATCCTTTTCGTTGCGGGCTTCCGCCAACCCATCAGCTGCGGGTTCCAAGGCAAGCGAGCCAGACCCGCACACACAGAAAGCCACAACAAGCAACCTCATTCATTATATAAATAAAGACTCATCCACAACACACATTTATGGACAAGAACACCATTATCGGCCTTGTGCTGATGTTTTTGGTAATAATCGGCTTCGGCTGGTACAATTCTTCGCAGCAGCAGGACCTGCCTCCTGTTGAGCAGACACAAACCCAGCCTTCGCAGCAGACTGACAACAAGCAAAAGGCCACTGCCCAAGCCAGCGTCCTCACTGCGACCGACAGCACCGACATCTTCTTCGCCGCCACCCAAGGCACGCAGCAGCAGGTAGTGCTCCGCAACAACAAGGTAAGTGTAGCCATCGACACCAAGGGCGGCTGCATCAGCGAGGTGAAGCTCAACGAGTATAAGAGCTACACTGACTTCGAAGCTGGCCGTGAAAACCCGCTCCTGCTCTATACAGCCCGCCACGCTGGCATGGACCTCGTCATCGACGCTAAGCAGCAGCAGGTGCCTTTCTCGCGTTACTACTTCACGCCCATCGAGGTGACCGACAGCACAGCCGTCCTGCGTCTGACGGGTGCCCACGGCGCCACCATCGACCTCTGCTACACGCTGCTTCCCGACAACTATCTGGTGAACTTCAGCGTGCAGGCCAAGGGCATGCAGGGAATGCTACCCACGGGCACCAAGCACCTGGCCATGACCTGGCACGACCGCGTGGCACAGCACGAAAAAGGGTTCTATTTTGAAAACATGTACTCCACGCTCACTTACAAAGTGCACGGCGACGATACCGAGAAACTCTCGGAAAATGCTACCGAGGAGGAGAGCGTCACGGGCAAGGTGGACTGGATTGCTTTCAAAAACCAATACTTCAGTTCCGTGCTCATGGCCAAGCAACCGCTCGACGAGGTTGACCTCAAAAGCGAGCAGGAAGAAGAGAACTGCGGCTATCTGAAGCACTACCACGCTCAGATGAAGGCCGCCTTCGACCCCACAGGTGCCACAGCCACGGAGTTCCAGTTCTTCTTCGGCCCCAACAACTACCGCCTGCTGCAAGGCATGGACGACTACCGCTTGGACGAAACCGAGCACGACCTTCAGGAACTCGTTTACTTGGGCTGGCCCATTGTGCGCTGGATAAACCGTTATTTCACGCTCTACGTCTTCGACTTCTTCACCCGCATGGGTCTGCCCATGGGCATCGTGCTTCTGCTCATCACCATCCTGCTCCGCATCATTGTCTATGTGCCCACCCGCAAGAGTTACATGAGCAGTGCCAAAATGCGTGTACTCAAGCCCAAAGTCGACCTCATTGCGGCCAAATATCCCAAGCAGGAGGATGCCTTGAAGCGCCAGCAGGAAACCATGACGCTCTACTCGCAATATGGCGTGAGCCCCATGGGCGGCTGCCTGCCCATGCTCATCCAGATGCCCATCTGGATTGCCATGTTCAACTTTGTGCCTAACGCCATCGAGCTTCGCCAGCAGGGCTTCCTCTGGGCCGACGACCTCTCCACCTACGACAGTCTCCTTTCCTGGGACTTCAACATCTGGGGCATCGGCAACCACCTCAGCCTCTTCTGCCTGCTCTTCTGCGGCACCAACCTGCTTTACAGTTACATGACCATGCGCCAGCAGCGCGAAACGATGTCGGGCGAGCAGGCGCAACAGATGAAGATGATGCAATGGATGATGATGCTCATGCCGCTCTTCTTCTTCTTCATGTTCAACAAGTACTCGGCCGGCCTCAACTACTACTACTTCATCTCGCTCCTCTTCAGCGCCCTGACCATGTGGTGGTTGCGTCGCACTACCGACGACGCCAAACTCTTGGCCAAACTTGAAGCCAACTACGAAGCCAACAAGAACAACCCCAACAAAAAGCCCAGCGGACTGGCCGCGCGCCTCGAGGCCCTGCAAAAGCAGCAGGCCGAAATGCTCAAGCAGCAGCAGGAGCGCCAAAAGCGCCACTAATAGCCCGCCGTGCTGCCGGCACTCACCAATGCTGGTTAGCTGAATGGTTTTTTCTCTCTATAATATATAATAAGGGGTGTCCCGCACGTACCTGGATGTGGCCAAGCCCCGTCCGGCTGCACGCGGGACACTCCTTTTCTTTATTTTCTTCTACCCTTCCCGACAAAAACTCTCCCCGCGGCTGCCCAGCAGCAGTCGCAGGCCAACCTACCACATAACCCCTATGAATTTATTGCAAAGCATGCTCACCATCGGAGCCCTTGCCGCCGCCACCGCCTCGGAACAGCCGGCCGAGGGGCAGACGCCCTTCATCGGCAAACAGCAGCCCTCGCTCACCTCCGACCGCATGACGCCCGAGGCTCTCTGGGCCATGGGCCGCATCGGTTCGTTCCAGCTGGCCCCCGACGCCCGCACCGCCGTCTACGGCGTCACCTACTACAGCGTGGAGCACAACAAGAGCCACGCTGTCATCTACACGCTCAACATGGCCACGCGCCGCTCCACCTGCCTCACCACCTCGACCAAGAGCGAAGCAGGCGCCGTGTTCATTGAGGGTGGCAGTAAAATTGCCTTCCTCTCCTCAGAGTCGGGCAGCAACCAGTTGTGGGTGATGAATGCCGACGGCACCAACCGCCACCAAGCCTCACACTGCCAGCGCGACGTGGCCGACTTCCTCTTCTCGCCCGACGGCAGCAAAGTCATCCTCATCATGGAGGTCGACCAGCGTCACTCCATTCAGGCCAACGACGCCGACCTCCCGCTTGCCACGGGCATGGTCATCAACGACCTCATGTATAAGCACTGGGACACCTACGTCACCACAGCCCCCCACCCTTTCCTTTTCCACTTTGCCGACGGCCAAACCGCGGGCACAGGCACCGACCTGCTTGAGGGCGAGCCTTACGAGTGCCCCATGCTGCCCTTCGGCGGTGTGGAGCAACTGTGCTGGAGCCCCGACTCGCGCCAGATAGCCTACACCTGTCGCAAAAAGGTGGGCAAGGCCTACGCCATCAGCACCGACAGCGACATCTACCTCTACGACCTCGCCACCGCCACCACACGCAACCTCTGCAAACCCGCCGGCTACAGCGCCCCCGAGGTGCAGGCCGACCGCTCGCTGCAGCACCAGAGCGTGAACCAACCGACCACCGACTGCAACATGGGTTACGACCAAAACCCGCAGTTCTCGCCCGACGGCCGCTACATTGCCTGGACCAGCATGGAGCGCGACGGCTATGAGAGCGACCGCACCCGCCTCTGCGTGCTCAACCTGGCCGACGGCAGCAAGCGCTACGTCACCGAGGGCTTCGAGAGCGGTGTCAACGAGTTCTGCTGGGCCCCCGACAGCCGCACCCTCTACTTCACAGGCGTGTGGCACGGCACCACGCAACTCTACACCACCAACCTCAAGGGCCAGCACCGCGCCCTCACCCACGACGAGGCCGACTACACCCTCCTTTCACTCACCCCCGACGGCAAGCACCTCGTGACCAAGCGCCACAGCATGTCACAGGCCGACGAGGTCTATCTCGTTTCGGTGAAAAACGGCGCTGCCGACCAGTTGACACACGAAAACCAGTACTTCTACGACCACCTCACGTTCGGCGAAGTCAAGGAGCGCTGGGTGCCCACCACCGATGGCAAGCAGGAGCTCTGCTGGGTCATCTATCCCCCGCACTTCGACCCCTCGCGCAAGTATCCCGTGCTCCTCTTCTGCGAGGGCGGCCCGCAGTCGCCCGTCAGCCAGTTCTGGAGTTATCGCTGGAACTTCCAGATTATGGCCGCCCACGACTACATCATCATTGCCCCCAACCGCCGCGGTCTGCCCGGCTTTGGCATGGAGTGGCTTGAGCAGATATCGGGCGACTACCCCGGCCAGTGCATGCTCGACTACCTCAGCGCCATCGACGACCTGGCCCGCGAGCCCTACGCCGACCGCGACCGCATGGGTGCCGTGGGCGCCAGCTTCGGCGGTTACAGCGTCTACTGGCTGGCCGGCCACCACGACAAGCGCTTCAAGTGCTTCATCGCCCACGACGGCATTTACAACACCCAGCAGCAGTACGTCGAAACCGAAGAGATGTGGTTCCCCAACTGGGACATGGGCTCTGCTCCCTGGCACCGCGCGGCCGACGGACAGGTGCAGCGCGTCTTCGCCCAGTCGCCCCACCTCTTTGTCGACCGTTGGGACACCCCCATCCTCTGCATACACGGCCAGCGCGACTTCCGCATTGAGTACACGCAGGCCGAGAGCGCCTTCACCGCAGCCCGCATGCGCGGCCTCGACGCCCAGCTCCTCCTCTTCCCCGACGAAAACCACTGGGTGCTCCGCCCACAGAACGGCGTGCTCTGGCAGCGCACCTTCTTCCGTTGGCTTGACAAATATCTAAAGTAATCACATAAATCATTCAGCAATGAACAATCAGACTTCAACCCTCCGCGACTCGGCAGCCATGCGCTGGCTGGTACTCCTGCTGCTGGCCTTCGCCATGTTCTGCTCCTACATCTTCATGGACATCCTTTCCCCCATCAAGGATCTCATGCAGTCAACCCGTGGTTGGGACTCCACCGCCTTCGGCACCATGCAAGGCTCGGAGACCTTCCTCAACGTTTTTGTCTTCTTCCTCATCTTCGCCGGCATCATTCTCGACAAGATGGGTGTACGCTTCACCGCCCTGCTCTCGGGCGTGGTGATGCTCATCGGTGCCACCATCAACTGGTATGCCGTGACCGATGCCTTCATGGGCACAGGTTTGGAGCGCTGGTTCAACGAGCACCTCAACTACATTCCCGGCTTCGACGAACTGGGCATTTCCCCCTTCTACCTCGGCATGCCGGCCTCGGCCAAACTTTCGGCCATCGGCTTCATGATTTTCGGCTGCGGCGTAGAGATGGCCGGCATCACCGTGAGCCGCGGCATCGTCAAGTGGTTCAAGGGTCGTGAAATGGCACTCGCCATGGGCTCCGAAATGGCACTCGCCCGCCTGGGTGTAGCCACTTGCATGATTTTCTCACCCGTCTTCGCCAACATGGGTGGCAAGGTCGACGTGTCACGCTCCGTAGCCTTTGGTGTGGTGCTCCTCATGATTGCCCTCATCATGTTTATCGTCTACTTCTTCATGGACCGCAAACTCGACGCCCAGACCGGCGAGGCTGAGGAGAAAGACGACCCCTTCCAGCTCAAAGATTTGGGACAGATTCTTTCGAGCAGCGGCTTCTGGCTCGTAGCCCTTCTTTGCGTGCTCTACTATTCCGCCATCTTCCCCTTCCAGAAGTACGCCGTCAACATGCTGCAGTGCAACCTCTCGTTCAACGCTGTCGACCCCAGCTCCTTCTGGGCAGGCGACGCCGTCACCGTGGTGCAGTACGTCATCATGCTCATCGTGGCCGCCACCTCCTTTGCCAGCAACTTCAGCAAGAACAAGGTGGTTGAATACACCTGCACCGCCGCCGCAGTCGTGTTCCTCGTCATCTACTGCTACATGGGCTACATGCGCCAAAGCCCTGCCGCCGTGTTCGCCGTGTTCCCCCTGCTCGCCGTAGCCATCACGCCCAAACTTGGTAAATACGTTGACTACAAGGGCAAGGCAGCCTCCATGCTCGTGATAGGCTCCGTGCTGCTCATCCTCTGCCACCTCACCTTTGCCTTTGTGCTCCCCATGTTCAAGGGCAATGTGGTCGGCGGCTTCATTGTGGCCTACATCACCATCCTCGTGCTGGGCGCATCCTTCTCACTCGTGCCCGCCTCGCTGTGGCCCAGCGTGCCCAAACTGGTTGATGCCAAGATTATCGGTAGCGCCTACGCACTTATCTTCTGGATTCAGAACATCGGCCTCTGGCTCTTCCCCCTGCTCATTGGTAAAATCCTCGACAAAACCAACCCCGACATCGTAGAGAAGTTGGCCAACGGCACCCTTACCCCCGAGCAGGCTTCGCAAATGTACGACTACACTTATCCGCTCCTGATGCTGGCCTTCCTCGGCCTTGCAGCCCTGCTGCTCGGCTTCGTGCTCAAGCTGGTTGACGCCCGCAAGCACATCGGCCTCGAAGAGCCTAACATCAAGCCATAACCTACCCCACCCTGCTGCTCCCACCGCAGCAGTAACCGCAAGCACGGCCCCCGGCATCACCCTGATGTCGGGGGCCGCGTGCATAGAGGGACTTATCGTGCTGGAACTGTGAAGACAAAATGGAAAACGGAAATGCAACTGGAAAGTGGAAACACCTACATATCACATGCTTACGACCCAACGCAAAGCCCATCCTATCAGGCTTGCACACGTTTCTGCACGGCACATTCACAATTTGCCAAGGGGGATTGTCGGTTGCCACGGCTCCGTAGCAACGTTGTTACGGCCCCGTGGCAACGTTGATATGGGCCCGTGGCAACGTTGTTATGGGCCCGTGGCAACGTTGATATGGGCCCGTGGCAACGTTGATATGGGCCCGTGGCAACGCACGAAGCCTTATGTACAAACACTTACAAGCCTTATAAAAGGGGGAACAAGGGGCTTAAAACCGCGCAAAGAGACGGAGGGTCGAAACGGGCTAATTGGTTTCATCCCCCGCGTTCATCCTTGTACTTTTAGGAGTCGTTCATTTTGACAAAAACAACGCGCCGCGAATGCTGGGGATAATTTCACTCGTTTCACGTTCTGAAAAGCCGTTCTTATCTCCCAAAAATCCAATACGTAAGGGCTCGAACCTGTGCGTACATGCCGCTTTGCCGGTTGCCATGCCGGCATAACAACGTTGCCATGCCGGCGTAACAACGTTGCCATGCCGGCGTAACAACGTTGCCACGCCGGCGTGGCAACGCACAATGTGCCTTGTAAGAAGGGTTACACCTATGAAAGGGTTGAAAAGAAGGGGGATAAGGAAACCACATTTCGTAGCCATCGACCACATGCTCGGCGTGGGGCAAACGGCAGCGTCCGCCGCGCTCACGGGGTGTGATGCGCGGCGGACGCCGTAGTGTGGGGGAAGGGAATAGAGGGCATGCGCCTGCTGAGTGGCGGCGCGTCAGATGGAATGCTCGTCGAGGTAGTGCTGAAAGCGTTCGCGGTAACTGTCGCTTACGGGCACGTGCTTCTGCCCGAAGACTATCTGGCCGCGCTCTACCACCTCAATGCGCTCCATGTTGACGATGAAGGAGCGGTGCACGCGGCAGAAGATGTGCGAGGGGAGTTTCTCCTCCAAACTACGCATGCTGATGAGGCTGAGCACAGGGCGCGGCTGCTGCACGAGGTAGATTTTTACATAATCCTTCAGGCCCTCAATGTAGAGTATGTCACTGAAGCGTATGCGCAGCTGCTTGTAGTCACTCTTCACAAAGATGGAGTCGATGTCGGGCTGTGTTTGTGGCGAGCATGACAAGGCATCGCCGTCGACGGGGCGGGCGTGCTCAGCAAGATGCTTCTGCGCCCGTGCCACGGCCGATGCGAAGTCCGTGTAGGCGATGGGCTTGAGCAAGTAGTCTACGGCGTTGACCTTGTAGCCGTCGGGGGCATACTGGCTGAAGGCGGTTGTGAAGATGATGCAGGTGCGTGAGGTATCGATGAGGCGGGCAAAGTCGAGCCCGTTCCACTCGGGCATCTGTATGTCGAGGAAGAGCAGATCCACAGGTTCGCGCTGCAGTCCGGCCATGGCCTCGATGGCGTTGTGGTAGGTGCCCGCCAGTTGCAACACGGGCGTCCGCTGCACGTAGCTCTGCAGCAGACTGACGGCGAGGGGTTCGTCGTCGACGATGGCGCAAGTAATCATAATGCTTTTGTGTGGTTATGGTGAAACTTGTGCGCGAAAGCGTTAGCACGGCCACCGCAGGGAGCAGGAGGGCACGGCGCACGTGGGCTCAAAGCATGATACGCAGTTCGGAGGTGTAGACGGTTCCGTCGTCGCTCGGTCCTTTCTTCCAGGTGTAGCGTCGGGCATAGGTGAGGTCGAGGCGCTGCTGCGTGAGTTGCAGACCAATGCCACCGGGCGACTTGTCGCCGTGGGCTTTAGGGTAATTGCTGTTGGTGCAACGGAAGAGGAGTTCGGTGCCGTCGGTCTGCAGCGTGATGTGCACAAAGCTGGGATTGGTGGGGCTGACGCCGTGCTTGAAGGCATTCTCGGCCAACGAAATGAAGAGCATGGGTGCCACCATGACGGGGTGCTTGGTGGGCATACTGATGTCAACTTGCACGTCGACGTTGCCCGCCAGTCGCAGCTTCATGAGGTTGACGTAGGAGCGGAGGAAGTCGGCTTCGACGGCGAGGTCGACAAGGTCGGAGGGGTGGTCGTAGAGCACGTAGCGCAACATGCGCGCCAACTCGTGCACGGCATGCTGAGCCTTGTCGGCGTCGAGGGCGCAGAGGGCGTAGATGTTGTTGAGCGTGTTGAGCAGGAAGTGCGGGTTAATCTGGTTTTTGATTTGCTTGAGTTCGGCCTCGGTGCGCTGCAGTTCGGCCACGGCGCGGGCCTGCTCGCTCTTGCGCCACTCCAGGCTGAGGCGCAACGCTACCGAAGCACCCACCACGGAGCAGAAAGTTAAGAAACCTCGCAACATGAAGGCGGCACGCATCAGCGCCGATGGCCTGAGGCGAGGCCGCACGCCTTCCACCCTGCCCAGCATGTGCATGGAGATGACCATCTCGTGCACACCCACACACAGTAGGCAGAGAACTACGTTGATGGCCACAAAGGTGAGCAAACGGCCACGGCGAAACACGTAGCGCGGAATGAGCACAAAGTAGTTGAGGTAGAAAAGCAGGAAGGAGGTGAACGAGGCGAAGCACTCGGCACGAAGCGCACCCAATGGAGGGGCTCGTCGAACCGACGGAACAAGAGGGGCGAGGTGAAAATGTAGCCCCACACCAACACCTGCACCAGTACGAAGAGGCTGCGGTGCACAAAGGGCACCTCGAACGCGGAGGGCGCATAACTGCTGGCCTGGGGCTGGGTGCGCTTGGTTTTGGGCAAAGCGTTGATGAAGGGCTTCATAGTGAGTAGGACATAATGGAGAGGGCTTTACTCGTAACGCAGGGCTTCGATGGGGTCGAGGCTGGCAGCCTTCTTGGCGGGATACCAGCCGAAGAAGATGCCCGTGGCGGAGCACACAGCGAAACTCAGGAGCACGCTCCACGGCTGTATCTGTATGGGCCAGTGGGCGAACACGTTGATGCCCAAGGCTACCCCCACACCCACCAGCACGCCGATGAGGCCGCCTGTGACGCTGAGCAGCACGCTCTCAATGAGGAACTGGTTGAGTATGTCGATGCCGCGCGCACCCACCGACATGCGCAGGCCAATCTCCTTGGTGCGCTCGGTGACGCTGACGTACATGATGTTCATGATGCCGATGCCGCCCACCACGAGCGAGATGCAAGCCACCACGAGGAGGAGAATGGTCATGGTGTCGCTGGTGGAGTTCATCATTTGCATCATTTCCTGCTGCGAGCGAATGGTGAAGTCGTCCTCATCGCCCTCTTTTATCTTGTGATTCTGACGCAGGAGTTCGCTGATGTCGTCGATGGCCTGGTCGGTCATGTCCTCTGTCAGCGCGCTGGCGTTGATGCCCTGCAGGTAGGTGATGGAAAGTATGCGCTTCATCACCGTGGTGTAGGGCGCGAGCACCATGTCGTCCTGGTCCATGCCGAAGGAGTTGTAGCCCTTGGCTTTGATGACGCCTATCACACGCAGGGGTATGCTTTTGTAGCGGATGACGCGGCCCACGGGGTCCTGCCCGTCGGGAAAGAGGTTGTCGGCCACGGTTTTGCCAATGAGGCACACCTTGGCGCTCGTCTTGATGTCGTCTTCAGTAAACATTTCGCCATCTTCCACCTTGAGACGGCGTATCTCCATGTAGTCGGGCGAAATGCCGTAGACGGTGCTGGGCGTGTTGTTGTTGCCGTAGATGAACTGCCCCGAGGCCGACACGCTGGGTGAGATGGCGGCGAGGTATTTGGCCTGCTCGCACAGGGTTTCATAGTCCTTAAGCTTGAGCGACTGCATCTCCGAGGCATCGCCGCGGGCACCACCAGGGCCTTTGTCCTGCCCGGGGCGTATCATGATCATGTTGGAGCCCATCTCGGCAATGTTGGCCTGAATGCTCTGCTTGGAGCCCTGGCCAATGGCGAGCATGGCAATGACCGAGGCCACGCCAATGATGATGCCCAGCATGGTGAGGAAGGAGCGCAACTTGTTGGCAGCAATGGCGCGCAAGGCTATTTTGAAAAGGTTGATAACGTTCATGTGATGAAGTACGGTTGGGAGAAACGGGACGGAGGAGGTGAAGGGCGCGCGGATCAGTCGTCGACGGGCACGGGCAGTTGTGCCAGTGCCTCGGCAGCCGACTGCACCTGCGGGTTGAGAACGTCCTCCTTGATCTGGCCGTCGCGCAGCACAATGTTGCGGCTGGAGTAGAGCGCCAGTTCGGGGTTGTGCGTGACGAAGATGATGGTGCGGCCAGCCCGGTGCAGCTGCTGGAAGAGCACGAGAATCTCGAACGACGTGCGGGTGTCGAGGTTACCCGTGGCCTCGTCGGCCAGGATGACGGCGGGGTCGTTGACCAAGGCGCGGGCAATGGCCACACGCTGCATCTGTCCGCCCGACATCTGGTTTGACTTGTGGTAGAGGCGGTCGCCCAGCCCTACCATTTGCAACGCCTTGATGCTGCGCTCACGGCGCTGGGCTGCGCTCACGGCAGCGTTATACATGAGCGGGAGCTCCACATTCTCCACAGCCGTGGTCTTGGGCAGGAGGTTGTAGTTCTGGAATACGAACCCTATTTTGCGGTTGCGCAGCACGGCACGCTCACGGCGCCGCATGCGCCGCACGCTCACGCCGTCGAGCAGGTACTCGCCGCTGGTGGGGGTGTCGAGGCAGCCGAGCTGGTTGAGCAGGGTGCTCTTGCCTGAGCCCGAGGTGCCCATGATGGTGACGAACTCGCCCTCGTATATCTTGAACGATACGCCGCGCAGGGCATGCACCGTTTCATCGCCCACCTGGAAGTTGCGCTTCACGTTTTGCAGTTCAATGACGACCTTGCGTCTGGCCTGTTCTGATTGTGACATATATATAATGGAGTATGTTGGGGGGATGATGGCCTTACTTCTTCTTGCCGGGGCGCGAGGGAGCGAAGGGGCTCTTCTCCTGCGAAGCGGCTGCGGCGCTGGGGTCAGCCCCTTCCTGGTCGGTGGCCTCGGCTATGTCGACAATGACTTCGGTGCCCTCCTTGATGCCGCTCACAATCTGCGTGCGGGTGCCGTTGCTGATGCCCACACTCACGCCGTAAGCCTTGAAGGTGTTGCCCTCGCGCACCCAGAGTTTCTTCTTGGCGTTGCAGTCCACGATCTTCTGGCCTGGCTGCAGCATTTCCTTGGTAGGCGTGAAGCGCAGGGCCTTGCTGGGTACGCTCACCACGTTGGGCTGCTCAAGGGTGTAGACGGTGACGTTGGCCGTGAGGCCGGGCTTGAGTTTGAGGTCGGGATTGGGTGCGGAGATGACGACTTCGTAGGTAACGACGTTGTTGGTCGTGGTAGCCTCGTTGCGCACCTGGGTGACTGTGCCATGGAAGACTTCGCTGGGATAGGCGTCGACGGTGTAGGTGACGCGCTGGCCTTCGCGCACCTCGCCTATGTCAGCCTCGTCGACGTCGGCAATGACGCGCATGTCGGTCATGTCCTTGACAATGGTGAAGAGCGTGGGCGTGTTGAAGCTTGAAGCCACGGTCTGGCCTTCTTCCACGGCTTTGCTAAGCACAATGCCGTCGATGGGCGAGGTGATGGTGGCGTAACCTAAATTGGTGCGTGCCTTGTTTACAGCCTCCTGGCGCTGCGAGAGCACGCTCTGTGCCTGCTCCAGAGCGAGGCGGGCACTCTCAAAGTCGTTGGCGCTGATGAGTCCTTTCTCGAAAAGGGTGCGTTGGCGGTTGTAGTTGGCCTGCTGGTAGTTGAGGTCGCTGCGTGCGCCCTGCAGGTTGCTGTTGGCACTGTTGAGCTCGCTCACGAGGTTGGTCTTGTCAAGTTCGGCAATGACCTGGCCACGCTTAACGGGGCTGTTGTAGTCTACATAAATCTTGTCGATGATGCCCGACACCTGCGTACCGACCTCAACGGTCGTCACAGCCTCGATGGTACCCGTGGCGGTGATGCTGCTGCCGATGGTGGCCTTTTCCACCTTGGCCGTTTCGAAGTTGACCTGCACCTGCGATTTGCCGCCGTGCAGCATGAAATAGGCGGCCACGCCTGCTACGGCCACAACGGCCAGGACGATGCCCACGGTTTTGCGATTGAGTTTCATAAGCTGAATGGGGATATGAAGGGGGTGCATGGCTGCCACGCACAAGGCGGCGGCTACGAGAGCACCCCAAAGTGGAAGTTGCTATATATATAATAATGGAGAGAAACGGCGGCTTCAGCGCGCTTCGAGGCGAAGCGTGGAGGTGGCGTAGAAGTCGAGCAGACTGCGGTTGAGCAACGCGGTGTATTTGTCCTCAAGCAACTGCTGACGTGCCGTGAGCAGATTGGCGCGGCTGTTGAGAAGTTCGGCAATGTTCTTGAGGCCCACGTTGAACTGCTCCGTCATGAGGTCGTAAGTCTCGGTGAGGCTGGCCACATTGTCGCACGCGGCCTGGTACTTGGCCTGGCTGTTGTTGGCGTTGAGCCAATAGGTCTCCACCGTTTGCCAAAGCTGCTTCTGCGTGTCCTGCAAGTCGAGCTGCGCCGTAGTCTCGGCCAAGCGGGCGCGCTCCACGGCACTGCGCGTCTGACGGTTGTCGTAGATGGGGATGCTGAGCGTCAGACCGACCTGCGTGTTGAAGTTGTTCTTCATCTGACGGAAGAAGCTGTATTGCGCACCCGTGATGTGGCTGTCGCCGAGTGAGGCCGACAGGCTCACGGAGGGCAGGTAGGCAGCGCGCGCCATCTTGGTGGCCAACTGGCTCTGCTCAATGGCCAGCAGGCTGCGCTGCACCTCGGGACGCTGCTGCAAGGCGGCTTGATAGACGTCATCCTTGGCGGGCAGCACGGCCAAAATACTGGCCTCGGCGGCCTCGAAGCCTGCTACGTCGAAAGCGGTGTCGGCCGGCAGTTCAAGCCATTGGCGCAGCTGGCGCTTGGCATCGTCAATCTGAGTGGCCACGTTCACCACGTTGTAGCGACCCTGGCTCACCTGCGCCTTAAGTTGCGCCAAGTCGGCACGAGCCATATCGCCCACATTCACCATCTCCTGTCCGCGAGCACAGAGGGTAGAGTCCTGGACAAGGAGTGCCTTGTTGACCTGCAGTGCCTCCTGCATGTAAAGAATTTGGATGTAGAGCTTCGCTATTTCCTCAGCCACCTGGTTGGCCTGCGTCTGTGTGTCGTAGGCAGAGAGGCGACTGTTATAACGGGCGTTGGTAATGTTCATGCGGTTTCGACCACCGTTCCACACGGTCCACTGCGCACTGACGCCGTAGGCACCGCTCTCGGTGGCCTTGTCGGCGCCCTGCGAGGCGATGCCACCATTCACAAAGTTGCCGCCCGACGACTGGAACGGGCGATAAGTAAGTGCCTGGGAAATGCTTCCCTGCAACGACGGCAGCAAACCTGCACGGGCTTCCCTGACGTTGACGTCGGCGGTCTGTTCGGCTGTCTGCAACTTGAGCAACTGCACGTTGTGCGCCAGGGCATAGTCCACGCATTGCTGCAAGGTCCATCGAGCGCCGTCCTGCGCCGACTGCGCCTGCATGCCCAAAGGCCACAGGAGCATCAGCCCAAGCATTTTACTCGCTACATGTTTCATGAGGTTGATAGGTTTGGAGCATTCTCTACTCATAGCACCACAGGAGTGCAAACGCGCGCCAAGCCCCTGAGGCCACAGCGCGAAGAAAAAGCTGAAAGTTGAAGGTAATAAATGGACGAAAGGCAGGAAGAATGGCACGCACACACACATTTGCCTCGCCTTTCACTTTGCAAATGTAAAGATTGCCTTGATAAAAGGGTTTAGATAAACATCCGTTAAACCGTCTTCATAGACCAAAATGTGACTTTTAAGGACGAAAAAAGGCGTTTCACCTTACCAGCAAGCCTATCTTGCATCTTACGAAAGACCTGAAACCGCTTAGAAGCGCGGAAAGGCGGCATCATCCACGTAGATGGAGTAACGGCCCTGCACCGCTGCGGGAGGCTCGGCCACAAAGTCGGCGCCTGCGTGCCACGTGCCCTCGGCGGGAAAACCGAAGCCCGCCCAGCCCCACACGTTGACGCCAGCTAAGGGTTCCTCGGCGGCGCGGCTCTCGCGCAGATGCTGCATGACGTAGTCGAAGAAATAGGCACGTGCCAGCGTTTCGGTACGGGGCGAAAGAAACACATGGTCGCGCGGATAGGCGAATGCCTCCACCACAAGGGGCTTGCCCAACTGCTGCGCCAGGCGCTGATGCTCGGCCAGGCAATCGTCGGCCGAACGGTAGACGCGCGGCAGGGCATCAAACAAACGGTCGGACGACGTCCAACGCTGACGCTCGGGCCATAGGTGCAGCGTAAGGTAGTCCACGTCATCGAGCATGTGCACATCGGCATAGAGTTGCTCGCAGCCCCGCAGTCCCTGCATGCCTTCCATGCCCACACTCAGGAGTTGGCGCGGGGCCAAGCGCTTCACCAGCGCCGCCGTCTCGCGCATCCATTCCATGAAAGCTGAAGCGCTTTGCAGCGAGGCTGGGTGCGGCTCATCGAAGAGTTGCCAAGCCATGATGGTGCTGTCGGCTGCATAAGGGCGGCCGGTGCAGGTGTTGGTACGCGTAAGCAACTGCATCACCGTGCGGCGGTAAGCCGAGCAGGCAGCACTGTCGGGCAAGGCATCGATGGGCGAGGTGCAGGCAGCTGAGGATGCTACCTGTACTGCTGCTGGCCGATAGTAGGCATCGCCCTGCACCCAGGCGGCGGCAGGCTGCAGGCATATCACGGCCAGCATCTGGCGCTTGGCCATTTCAGCCAAAAAGAAATCGAGGCCGCGCAAGGCCTTCTCCTCAGCCATCAAGGGCGCTGCCTCGTGGTTCTCCCTACCCGCACACACGGCCTGCCAGGTGGCACCGATGGGGGCAAACACCCGCACATTGGTCACGCCACGAACACGCAGACTGTCGAGTTCTGCACAAAGACGAAGGCAGCCGCTATCGCCAGCGAGCGCCGCAAGGCATGGACCGTACCACATGTTCACGCCTATATAATAATAAGGAGTGTCGGCGTAGCCTTGGCGGAACTGCGTGCCTTGTACCCGCACGAAAGAGCTCAACACTACAATGCCGAGCACGGCGGCCAGCAGGTGCACACCGCGCACGGCCACAGCCACGGTCTTCCTACCTATATTTCCCTTGCTTGCATGCATGGTCTTGTTTTTTGCTCGCTCTTTGTCAGTAACTCACCTTACGCACACGGTCCATTTCACGCTTGTCCTGCTTCTCTTTGAGCGTGGCACGCTTGTCAAACTCCTTTTTACCACGGCAAAGGGCAATGTCGACCTTGGCCAGCCCTTTTTCATTCAGAAACATGTGCAGCGGCACGATGGAGAAGCCAGGGGCTTTGGTTTCGTTCTGCAAGTTGCGTATCTCCTTGCGGTTAAGCAGCAGTTTGCGGTCGCGTCGCGTGGCATGGTTGTTATAGGAGCCGTGCTCGTATTCGGCTATGTAGCAGTTCTTCATCCACATCTCTCCGTCGTGTATGTAGCAAAAGGTATCTACCAGACTGGCCTTGCCTGCGCGGATGCTCTTGATTTCGGTGCCTGTGAGCACGATGCCTGCCGTGTAGGTGTCGATGACGAGGAAATCGTGGGTGGCTCGCTTGTTGCGTATGTGGATGCGTGACGGGGATAATTCTTTCTTTTTTGCCATAATCATTGAAGGGGTATCAAGTGGGGTGCAGCGGCTCTTTTGACCGCTTGTCACTCCTTATATAAATATGGTGGGGACGACTTACACGGGGGCGCCTGTCACTTGTACGAAATGGTCGAGGTGCTCGTCAACGTAGCAAGCCACCTGCGCCGTGATTTGTTCTTCCTGCTCCACAAAGTCGTCATCCAAGTCGTCAAACTCAGGATGCTGCTCAAACAGTGCCATAAACTCGTCGTCGGTGCAGGGCTTGGTGAGCGCCTCTTTGTGGTCTTCGTAGAGTTTGCGCGCTTTGTAGAGCATCTTCGAGAAATCGTGCAATCCCCAAAGCCGCATGGCCTTGGCAAAGGGATTTTCAAAGAAGAACGGGCCGTAGCCGTTGTGTATCATCTGCACGAAGCCGCCGTCCATCAACTCGTCGCGGAGCAACATGTAGCCCCATAGCGTCACCTGCTCGGCGTTGAGCTGAGCCATGGCTGCTGCCGTGAGTTCTCCGCCAGCCTGCTGTATGATGGCATCGGCCACTGCTTGCAGAAAAGCATCCATGTCTTGCTGCGCTGCCTGACGCAGACGGGCATCTTCTATCTGTACTTGCATGTATCTTCTTAGGTTGCGGCGCACGCTGCAGCGCGCCAGGTTGTGTATGAAAGCGTACCGCATCTTCTCGCGTCACGCTTTAGTCAATTTGCTTAATGTGCCTGTTGCACAATGGTTTTCATTCCTTTAATTTTCTCAGAAGCCACCTTGCGCAGCATGTCGCGCACCTTGTCGCATCGCACGGCGGCATAGGCACAATGGTCGGCCACATCGATGCGTCCCAAGTCGGCAGCACGTAGCCCTCCTTTCTTGCACAGGAAGCCAAGCACGTCTCCCTTGCTCAGTTTGTCCTTCTTGCCGCGACCTATATATATCATGGTGTACTGCGGCCGGGCAGCCTTCACACGTGCCGATTGCAAGGGGTAGACGGCTGCAGGCGGCACAAAGTCTGGCCAGGCTTCGTCAGGCCCTGTCAGCAGGAAGATGCGGCCCTCAGCCTGCCAGCGCGCCGTTCGCCCACTGCGATGCGTGAAGTCATCGGCCTTGAGCGGCAGGTGATAGTGCACCACGGCGCTGACTTCGGGCACATCCAGTCCGCGGGCTGCCAGGTCGGTGCTGACGAGCACGCGGGCACAACCGGCTCTGAACTTGTAGAGTGCCTTTTCGCGCACGGCTTGCTCCATGCCGCCGTGGTACGTTTCAGCAGCAAAGCCTTCGTCTCTCAAGTAGCGGCCTACGCGTTCCGCACTCTCACGGTGTGCTACGAAGACGATGGTTTGTTCGTTACATAAGTCACTGAGGAGCAATCCCAAGACACGTAGTTTATCGCGTTCTACTGAAAGTACCTGCCACGTCTGCATGCGCTGCTGCACAGCCTCTGCCTCGTGCAGAAAATCCAAGCGCCGCACACTGCCCGTTGACTTGAAGGCAGCAAACTGCCGCAGGTAGTCGTTCACGTCGGCCGTGTCGGTAGCGCTAGTCAGCCAGCCATGGCGCACGGCCTGGAACGCCGCGGCTATGCGGCCCATTTCTTCGCGGAAACCGAGTTCCAGGCACTTGTCAAACTCATCGATGGTGAGCACGCGCACTGTTTGCGGCAGCAGGTTGCCTTTGTCCAGGTGGTCACACAAGCGGCCGGGGGTGGCAAAGACGATGTGTGGCTTCAGCTCACGCAGTTGCCGGTGCTCCTGCATGGTGGGCCGGCCGCCGTAGAGGCTCAATGCCCGCAGCGGCAGGCGCATAGCCTTCAAGGCTTCGTGGCTTTGCAGCGCCAACTCGCGCGACGGCACTACCGCCACGGCCTGCAGCGCGGCGCTCTCGGCATCCACCAAACTGCACATGGGCAGCAGGTAGGCCAGCGTCTTGCCCGTACCGGTGGGCGACAGCAACACCAGACCGGGTGCAGCCTGCGCGGCTTCACCCATCTGCTGCTGCATGGGCGTCAGGGCTTCAATGCCCAGGTTATTCAGTATTTCGGGTGTGGAAATCATAGGTCGTCTATGTAGGGGCAAAGACGGGTGGCCTCACGCAGGCGTTTACCCTTACAGTTTTACCGAGAATGGGGTTTTCAGCACGCCTTGCCCTCCTTTTTTCGGCGGTAAAGTTACCGCCTTTTACTTGAACCGCCAAACTTGCTCTTGGGCGCCCCCTCGCAGCGCTTCACGGCTTGGCGCACCACAAGCCCCCGTCTTTACCGCGTTCTCAGCGTCCCTGTGAAGCATAGAAAAACGGCAAAAACAATGCGAAATCTTTGCGTATCCAAATCTTTTACTCAAATTTGCAAGGTAAAAAATACAATTCCGCACTAAATCTTACAGCTATGGAAAATAATAAATCATCCCTCAGTGGATTGAAAAAGGAAGACTTCCAAAAGGTTATCAATGGGAAGGAGACGGACCTCTTCTTCCTTACCAATGCCAACGGCATGGAGGTAGCCATCACCAACTACGGCGGCGCGCTGGTAGCCATCATGGTGCCCGACCGCGAAGGTCAGATGGCTAACATCATTCAAGGGCACGACAACATCGACGACTGCGTGAACTCGCCAGAGCCCTTCCTCAGCACCCTCGTAGGCCGCTACGGCAACCGCATTTGTAAAGGCAACTTCACGCTGAACGGCAAGGAATACCACCTCGCCATCAACAACGGCCCCAACCACCTGCACGGCGGCCCCACTGGCTTCCACGCCCGTGTTTGGGATGCCGAACAGGTAAACGCTCAGACACTCGTTTTGCGATATGTGTCTGCTTATTATGAAGAAGGCTTCCCCGGCGAACTCTCGATGACGGTGATGTACTCACTCACCGACGACAATGAGTTGAAGATTGATTATAAAGGAACCACCAACAAGAAAACGGTGGTCAACATGACCAGCCACGGCTTCTTCTCACTGGCTGGCATTGCCAACCCCACGCCCACTTGCGAGGACGTTATCTGCGAAATCAACGCAGATTTCTATATTCCCATCGATGAAAACAGCATTCCCACTGGCGAAATACGCAGCGTAAAGGGCACGCCTTTCGACTTTACGACGCCGCACCGCGTGGGCGATTTCATTGACGACCTTTCCAACGAACAAATCAAAAACGGCGCAGGCTACGACCACTGCTTCGTGCTCAACAAGCGCGAACCGGGCGAGCTCTCTTTCGCTGCCAAAATCGTAGAGCCCAAGTCGGGACGCTCCATGGAGGTTTACACCACCGAGCCGGGCGTACAGTTCTATTCTGACAACTGGGCCGACGGCTACAAGGGCCAGCACGGTGCCACCTTCGGCCGCCGTTCTGCCCTCTGCTTCGAGGCGCAGCACTTCCCCGACAGTCCCAACCGCGCCTACTTCCCGCCCGTCATCCTCAAGCCGGGACAGGTCTACACGCAAAAGACCATTTACAAATTCGGCGTTGAATAAGCCGCCAACATGCCGCGTTGACGCGTAAACCACACAGCACTGTTCCCCGCAGAACACGGTTTACGCGTCAACGTGTCGCATTTCTAAACCAGCCCCGCACAGCCTGCCTCCTGACGGCTGGCAAAGGGCCGTAGAAAGTTGAAATCCTAACTAATTCTCAAATCTAATCATTCTAACAAATCACAAAACAAATGAGTAATCAAAAAAAGCAATGGGGAGCCATCATCGTGATGATTGCGCTCTTCGCCATGATTGCGTTCGTGACCAACCTGTGCAATCCCATGGCCAAGATTATCAAGAACCAAGGCGAGATTTCCACCGTACTTGCCCAGATCGGCAACTACGGTAACTTCGTGGCCTACTTGATCATGGGTATTCCTGCCGGTATGCTCATCGCCAAGTTTGGCTACAAGAAGACTGCCCTTACGGGTTTGGTTGTCGGTGCTGTCGGCATCCTCATCCAGTGGTTCAGCGGTCAGCTCAATGCCCAGGAAAACCTCGGTCTCGTGTTCGCCGTCTATCTGATTGGTGCCTTCATCGCCGGTCTCTGCATGTGCATCCTCAACTGCGTGGTAAACCCCATGCTGAACCTCCTCGGCGGCGGTGGCAACAAGGGTAACCAGCTGATCCAGATTGGCGGTGTGTTCAACTCTGCTGCAGCAGTAGCCTGCTACATCCTCATGGGCGCACTGATTGCCGACATGAGCAAGGCCAAAATTGCCGATGCCACTCCGGCCCTCATGATTGCCCTCGCCATCTTCGTGATTGCCTTCGTTGTCATCCTCTTCACCAAGATTGACGAGCCCGAACAGGCTCCCGTCCGCGTGGACCTCATTGTAGGTGCACTTGGCTTCCGCCACTTCGCGCTCGGTCTGCTCGCCATCTTCCTCTACATGGGTATCGAAGTAGGTGTGCCCTCCTACGTCGGCTTCTACCTCACCGAAGACATGAAGATTCCCGAAAACATCGTAGGTCTGCTCGTTGCCGTTTACTGGTTCATGATGCTCATTGGCCGTTTCGTTGGTGCTTCTATCGGTAGCAAGGTAAGTGCCCGCGCCATGATTACCACGGTTTCCACCATCACGCTGACTCTTGTTCTCTTCGGCATGTACGCTCCCACGGACATCCTCGTTACCTTCCCCGGCGTCGACTGGGCTAAGCTCGAGTTCATCACGCAGGACATCCCCGTAGGCACCTTCGCCTTCCTCCTCGTAGGTCTCTGCACCTCCGTTATGTGGGGTTCCATCTTCAACATGGCTGTTGAAGGCCTCGGCAAGTACACTGCCATCGCCTCGGGTCTGTTCATGACCATGGTATTCGGCTGCGCCGTAATGATGTTCATCCAGGGCCTCGTTGCCGACGCTACGAACTACATCACCAGCTTCTGGGTCGTAGTATTCTGCGCTGCCTACCTTCTCTTCTACGCCCTCATCGGCAGCCGCGTTTCCAAGCGCGAAGAATAAACAATCTTTTGGGCAAACGGCGCCGGGCGGTCTGCGCTGCGCCGCTTGCCCACTCCTAATAATAATCTTTATAACTAACTTCTAAAACTGAATACCTATGAAATTGACTATCGAAGACGTAAGAAGCCGTTTCATCGAACACTTTGACGGCAGCACAGGATCTGTATATGCCTCGCCCGGCCGCATCAACCTCATCGGTGAACACACCGACTACAACGGCGGTTTCGTGTTCCCCGGCGCCGTTGAGCAGGGCGTGATTGCTGAAATCAAGCCCAACGGCACCCGCAAGGTACGCGCCTACTCCATCGACCTCAAGGACTACGTGGAGTTCTCGCTCGACGACGACAAAGGCCCCTCTGCCACCCACTTCCGCTTCGTCTACGGCGTTTGCCGCGAAATGATGAAGCTCGGCGTACCCGTTGAGGGTTTCAACACCGCCTTTGCCGGCGACGTGCCCCTCGGTGCTGGCATGTCGTCCTCTGCTGCCCTCGAAAGCACTTTCGCCTTCGCACTCAACGACCTCTTCGGCGAAAACAAAATAGACAAGTTCACGCTCGCCAAGGTAGGCCAGGCCACCGAGCACAACTACATCGGTTGCAACTGCGGCATCATGGACCAGTTTGCCTCTGTCTTCGGCAAGAAGGGCAGCCTCATGCGCCTCGACTGCCGCTCGCTGCAGTACAAGTACTTCCCCTTCGACCCCCAGGGCTACAAACTCGTGCTCCTCAACTCGCAGGTGAAGCACGACCTCGCCTCGTCGGCCTACAACGACCGCCGCAAGAGCTGCGAAAACGTGGTAGCAGCCATGCAAAAGCTGCACCCCGAGGTGGGCAGCCTGCGCGACGCCAACTACGACATGCTCGATGAAGTGCGCAGCATGGTAAGCGAGGAGGATGCACTCCGCGCCAAGTACGTCATCGGCGAGAAGTATCGCGTGATGGAAGTCTGCGTAGCCCTCGAAGAAGGCGACTACGAAGAAGTGGGCAAGAAGATGTACGAAACGCACCACGGCCTGAGCAAGGAGTATGAAGTATCGTGCCCCGAGCTCGACTTCCTCAACGAAGTGGCCCACAGCTGCGGCGTAACCGGCTCGCGCATCATGGGCGGCGGCTTCGGCGGCTGCACCATCAACCTCGTGAGCGAGGACCTCTACGACAACTTCATCGCCACGGTCAAGAAAGCCTACAAGGAGAAGTATGGCAAGGAGCCCATCGTCATCGACGTAGTCATTGGCGACGGCGCTCGCAAGCTCTGCTAAGCCCATCCCGCCCTGCGCCCTCTGCCCCACCCCGCCAAGCGACACAAGGCAGCGGCGCCGAGCACACCCCCGTTTCCGCAAGGAGGCAGTCACACCGACTGCCTCCTTGCTGCGTTTCTGCACGTGGCAGCAAGGAGCGTGTGGGCATTCCGTGGTGAAAACAGGAGTAAAAGGGCGGGGCGGAACAATGGGAGAGGCAAATAACTGGGTAGCAATGTCGTAGCGCCATTTGTGCAAGGGAAGAAATCGTTACGCCAAGGCACGTCCGTGTTACGAAGTGCCGCCTGAATGGTTGCCACGGCGCCGTGGCACGTCTGCCACGGGGCGGTGGCACGTCTGCCGCGGCGCCGTGGCAAATGACTAAGCAGCATTTCGTCACGGTTTTCTGCCTGCCTGAAACGGCTGGGCGGCGTGCAAGAACGAGGGGGACGCTGCGGCCTTGCACGGGCTGGTTTTCGGGGGTTACGAGGCGCGATGTAGCACGCTCTATTTGCCAATTAATATTTGTCAAAACCACGTGTTATGCTTTTTTTTACTTAGGTAAAAGATTAGAATTTACATGTAATTTTTGACATGTACGCCATTTTTTCTTCTTTTGCATGTTCGTGCACACATATACGCTGACTTGGTTGCCACAGTTATAAAACTACTGACAAAGATGTACGGGGAAACGCAGCCGCCCGCCGGTTCGCGCTTCCCCGCTACACGTTTCAAGCCCCGCCCCTTTCGGGCATACGCTTTCAGGCACAGGGTGCCTTGACGCCCCGCCTTTCTGCCCCGCCGCTTGGGCTGCCCACACGCTTGGCCACGCGGCAAGTTAACCACCCCACCTATGAACACACCCACCCAACGGCTTGCTTCACTCGACGTGCTGCGCGGTGCCGTGCTCTTTCTGCTCGTATTCTTGCAACCCGTGGTGTGCGCCTGGCTGGCGCCCTCCACCTCGGCTGTGGCACAGGCTGTGTGCCACCAGTTGGACCATGCAGCGTGGCAGGGATTTCGTTTCTGGGATCTTGTCATGCCGCTTTTTCTGTTTATGAGCGGCACGTCGCTGCCTTTCTCCCTTGGCAAGCAGCGCGCACAGGGCATGAGCCTGGGGCAAATCTATGGTAAACTGCTGCGCCGCTTCGTGCTGCTCTTTGTGCTGGGCATGGTGGTACAGGGAAACCTGCTGGGCTTCGACCCCCAAGCCGTCTACCTCTACACCAACACGCTGCAGGCCATAGCGGTGGGCTACGTGGTGGCTGCCGTCATCGTGCTGCACGTGCCGCTGCGCTGGCAATGGGTGCCGTGCGCTGTGCTGCTGGCAGCCTACGCCCTGCCCATGATGCTGCTGGGCGACTACACGCCCGAGGGCAAC
>OBLI01001210.1_pt1 | contig 25658 bp, 17 predicted proteins | sample 1519701 | NCBI WGS metagenome assembly OBLI01 (sample SAMEA3663005, study PRJEB22513) | pig gut metagenome | biome: pig gut; feature: pig-associated habitat; material: faeces | place: France | collected 2012
GCTGTCCCCTACTACCCCGAGTATGCCGGCAGTGTCCTCATAGCCAAGGCTGGCGATGCCGACACTCTCCGCCTACGCATGGAAGAGGTGGCCCACATCATGCCATCGCCCCGCAACCACGACATCGTCGAGGGTATGGCATCGCCTGAGATTATAGCACAAAAGATACAGCATATCATACAGACATGCTTGGACGAGAGGAAGAGGGAGGAGTGAAAACTACGTTAAATAGTCAGTATGAGAGAACAAAACCATCTGAATATATCACATGTAAATAAGCATCGAATAAATACTGTCTATAAAAACAAAGGATCTTCTCTTGACTTTTTTAGTCATTTTGAAGATCTCTTTGTTTTTATACGATTACGTTTAATATATCAACTTAATTTTTGGTACTTCTACATGTCCGTATGTATGCAGAGAATAATCCAGCCAAAGAGTGTATGTCCCATTTTTAGAGAAAACATAATAAACTCTTCCTGATTTCCAGTCTGTTGATGACGAATAAACATTAAACAAATTCACTGATGATGCTCCTGTTAACTTTGCGCTCAAAGAGTGTCCACCTTGGTTGATGGAATAATTAAATGCAAGGACAGACCCCTTACGTACACTGAATGTATATTGTTTCTTGCCAGATGTAGTATTATTCCATGTCTGTATATTCAAGAATCCAAGATCTGTAATATCAGCAGACCTATATGTTGTGAACTCTAAAACCTCAGATGAAGCTAAAAGACTATTTCCAGCATAATAGCATACTTTATAGAAATACTTTTTATTCTCGCATAAATCATTCAAATATAAAGTGAAATTATTAGAATAGTATGCAGATACAGTTCCTTTTATCTCCATTTTATCCTTAGTCTCACCACATAAGATTCTGACAGTGGCATAATATGGAGAAGGAGCTGAAGGAGCAATCAGGTTCTTTGTGTTCCCTTTGTCCAACGTGATATTAAAGACACCGTTGGTGTCAAAAATCTCATTACTTTCAACATCTACCGTTGCTGTAGATTCAGCTGTGGTAAACTCTTTAATTCCAGATGAACACATCAAGCCATCACCAATATAAAAGTCGCATCGATAATAATACTTTGTTTCTGCGTTAAGTTCAGTGAATGTAAATGGAGACGTGACTTTGGAGGCCCCCAATTTACTACCAGCGGAAGACTCTAGTTCTTCTATAGATTCACCTATACGCCAGATAACATTCCAGTCGGAAGAATATAATCCCTTCAGGTTTCCAGAATCAAATGTAACGTTCACCTTTGCGCTTATTAATCCTATATTGGCAATTGAAGTGCTCAGTTTAGCCGTAGTCTCTGCTGTTTTGAAGGTCTTTGTCTCTCCTGCTAACACAACTTTAGAGTTAGAATCTATTCGAACGAGCTGGTAGTAATATGTGGTGTTTGCATTTAGGCCTTTTGTTACACAATACATACTATAGTCGTCATAATCATTACCGACATAACGAATGCATCTCCCAACTATTCCTTTAAATGTGTCAATTTTTGAATTTACAGGAAGATTAAATTGCACAGGTGATACAAGCATATATGCATCAGTTATGTCAATTAGCCATGGAAAATTCGCTTTAACATTCAAAACTGCTGAACAAGGCGTTATTTTATCAGCATCACCTGTCGACAGTTTAACTTCATTGGCAAATGATTTCGGCTGAAGAATCGCATTATTCTCGTAAGTATGTGAAGCAAATTTAATCGTAGCAACGACAGATACAGACTCTCTGCTTTCAAAAGTACAAAGAATCTCTGCAACACCACCTTTTTGTGGGTCAAGCTGGTCAACAACATCATAGTTTTCTCCATCAATACTGATTATTGCGCTTGAAATTTTTCCAAACGAGTTCTCCCTGATAGTAAAATCCACCTGAACTGTCGATGTGTAGCTCTTTCCGTCATCAGACAACTTTGCGTCGTCTTTCATCTTAATCTCTCCAACAGATGCATCTACAGCATATTGGTCTGGGAAATCAGTACATCCAGCTATTGAGCATATAGACAGTGCTATTATAGAAAAAGCGACTGCTTTAATTATGTTTCTCATCTTTTCTTCTCCTTGTGAATAGTTATGCCTATACCAATATTAAACTCACCAAATTTTCCGCCATCACCTGTAGCAAGAATACGTTTGTAACCTGCTTGTAAAAGCACAGCCTTGTACTTAAGCATGACACCAAGGTCTATTTCCGCACCTTTTACATTATAAACGTCATATTCGTCGTATGTGACAGAATAGACACCATGAGTATATTTCCCATATCCTCCTCCAACATAAGTATAGAGATAAGGCGATACACGAAGCATTAAACCAGCATCAGCACCCATATATTTGGGTTTTTTCTTATAACCTTCGGATGTAATAGCTTCGTTATAAGTATTCATGTTGTCCTCATCATAATCAGGAATACCATTTACTCCTACGTTTACTTTTACATATCCACCGAATCTTCTACCTATACCGGCCATGATACCTGGAGCATTAGCAGAAATCATATAGTTGGCTATGATAAAACCATAAAGTCTTGGTGGGCGCTTGCTTAAAACAGCATCGTGTTCTACAATATGTTCTGGCAAAATCTCAAGTGAAGTGGTGTATGGATGATATAAATCTTTATTTCCTAAAACTTGGATATTATGACGTCCCAGAAGATTGATGTTTATTGGAGTTCTTCCTTTTGGCAAACCGTCTATATAAACATCAGCATTTTGCGGAGTAGAGTTCAGAACCAGTCTTCCTTCTACTAAGAACTCGAAATCGGTTTTCCCGTCTTTCTCAACAATAATCTCATATTCTCTTGAATAATTGAAGCCATAACTTACAACGACTTTATGTTTCCCAACAGGAACTTTTTTGACAAGATTATTAGTTGATGACAGGTCACCATCCAGACTAATCTCAGCACCATGCGAGGTCTGGAGTCTGACCTTTACGGAGTCAGTCTGTGCAAAAGTACTGACTCCGCTTAAGGTCAGTATTGTAACCAATGAATATAGTATTTTTCTCATTATCTACTGATAATTTATTCAAGGTTGAAATTCATTCTCCAAACATTATATTTTTCTTCTTTATTAGCTCTGCTTGATATAAAGAATATACTGCGACCATCTTTTGCCCATACAGGATTGGTATCATTTGCAGGATGGTATGTCAACTGGGTGAGCCGTGTGCCGTCTGTGCGTACCGCATATATGTCAAGATTTGTTTGCTTGCTAATACTACTTTCGCTATTTCCCACAACAGCGAGCCACTTTCCGTCAGGTGAAAGAGTTGGATTTGTAAAACTATGATTTACGTCTGAAAGCACTAAAGCCTCTTGTCCTTTGACAAAATCAACATACCATATTTCACTTCTTCCAAGATCAGTATTACGCACACAGAAGAAGGCGTTCGGATTGCCAGGAATGAGACAAGGACTATAGCCTCTTGCACAAGATGTCAGCGTGCCATCATTCCTATTTATACTCCATATGGATGGACCGTCATTGGCTACTCTAACAAAGAATAGTTGATTGGTCTCACTGTTATATACAGGATCTTTATCCACCACACTGCCACTGGTTATCTGATCCATCATACTGCCTGCTTCTGCATTTACAGAGCAGATAAACATATTTTGACTTACGACATCTGAAAAATACAGACGATTATCGCTACCCCATCCAAAACTGTTTACATTTCTAAAAGTACGTTGTGTGGCAATGCTTTGAGATGTTGTATTACGAACCATAACATTGTCTTGTTTGTTCATTCTTGTAGCATAAGCGAGTTTTTTTCCATCAGGAGAAATAGCGAGTAATCGATTTGTGTTCCATGCGAATTTTTTATCTGCAAAAACTCCCATGGTGCTACGTCCAAAACCTGTTGATCCACGGAGACTGCTTATTGCTCCCGAGAGAGTGCCCCCTATTCCACCAAAGGCGGATTTAGATGCCTGGAAGTTACCCGCCGTACCAGCTAAGACGCTATTAGATGATTCATCTGTAATCTTTACAAGATTCAATGCGCTCTCTTCTGGAGCGAACGTGTCCATGTAGGTTTTAGAAGAACCGCATGATGTCATTAATGCTGTTATTGTTGTTACAGCAAGGATGAATAATAATTTCTTCATTGAAAAAAAATGAATAAGAGAAGGGGCGTAACCTTATGTCCGATCACTTATTCAATTCTGAGGCACCGCCAAGCGCCTTTTGGGTAACAAGCAGGACGAAAGGTCACGCCCCTATACGGGACGTGAGCCATTCACTAACTTGTTCTACCCAATCTTCAATTTGGCGGTTTTCAGAATTGAGAACAAGAGCGATAGCTCATGTATAATTTATGTGTCGAATTTGGTTGTCGCTTCCTTCAAAGTTGATGATAATTGTCCTTTTAGCAAATGACAGAGTGGACATTTAACTCTTTTTCGGAAGTGGCAGAGACGAATCTCACCAAACATTTTTTAGTTTTTTTACTCGTATATTCCTTTCTTAATATTATAGGGTTTAACTTTATTTTTAATTCTCCTGTATTTCTTATCTACATGATAAGTGAGGGGCTATAAAAAGCCTCTTTATGTCAATCTGTATAGCTAATGTCATACTCGAAAATGAGTTTTCTCATTATATGACATAACAAGCCCTGAGAGCTTCTAATATGCAAAGTTACACTTTTTCCTCAAACAAACAACATTTATTTTGTTAAATCTCACTTTTTTGATAACAAAATATCTAAATATATGTTTATTTGACCGTTTGCTGGCATTTACTTTGCCATATTATGTTATAAGCTATTATTGAGTCAGCTTTTAAAAGTGGAGAATTAGAAATCCTGTCTGACCTAAACGGCCATTCTGTGTGATTCATAGCAAGAGGGTCTCACTTGAAGATGATTCGAAAAAATCAGCATCATGCAACCCAATGCTCCTCTGAGAGGCTCTAAAAGAGCAAATATCGTTCTTCGAAATGCTGCTATCTGGAATATAGCCACCCTTCGGAAGTTCATCCATGCGCATCTGGCGTATGCCTGCATACGGTGCTTCAGCAAGCCCATGTAGCGGGTCTTGCCGTTGCGCGTGTGGAAACTATACTGGAACATGGCGGTCTCTACGTTGTTACGCCTTCGCTGCTCCTCATGCGGCAGGCTCTCAATCTGCTTGCGCAGCTGGTAGGCCTCGATGTCCTTGTCCTCAAAGTAACGTCAGCCGGCCTTGTTCGCCCAAGGTATTCGCCATCGCTGGCGCTTGCCCTGATTGGTTACGGCTTTGACCGCTTCGTACGTGTTTCCTGTCTGCTTGTCGACAACGGTCAGACCGTATCTATCGGGCCGGATTAGTTCCCAGCAGTTGCCTCCCTGCATCTTGCCCGTCTTGAGCCTCATATCCGCATGACACTCGGCAAAAGTGCGGTTATCAGGACTCTGTTAGGCCCCGTCTGCGTACAAGTCCTCGACGGTGGTGTCTGTGACCCTCTCGCTGTCACCGACAGTTACTGTATCATTCTGACGCCCTTGTCCTTGCCTCACGTGCCGAGGTCCAGCCACTCGTCATCCTTGAGGCGCTCTCCACCGGCCTCCCCGTCGTAACGACCGATGCTGTCCCCTACTACCCCGAGTATGCCGGCAGTGTCCTCATAGCCAAGGCTGGCGACAAATACACTCTCCGTGAGCGTATGGAAGAGGCAGCCGGCATCATGCCATCGCCCCACAACCACGACATCGTAGAGGGCATGGCATCCCCCCAAACCATCGCCAGAGAGATACAGCGGATAATGGACGGCGCCATCCTTGACAGCCGCCCACACTCTGAATGACTCCATATCATCCAATCAACAGAAACAAAGAGACAGACAAGCAAAATGTGCGTAAACCTGCGGAATGTGCCTGAAAAAGCAAGATTCCGCAGGTTTACGCACATTTCCGTATCATTCCAACCCTCACTCCCACCCCTGCAGGCTGGAGGCGGAATGGACGGGAGAGCCAACGGCTATGGCTGACATGAACGACGGGCAGAGCGGTGAACCGTATCACAAGGCGGCATGACGCGGAGGGCGCATGGGAAGCGAAACATACTATCCAGCGAATGCGTTTTGTCACGAGAAATATGGTGTTTAGCGTCTCAGCTTACTATATTCGATGAATAGTCTCAAGCTAAGACAGACATCAGAAAAAAATGTGAAATCATTTGGCGATATCCACGTTTTTATATACTTTTGCACGTGACAACCGCATGCCACACCTCCCTGAGCGACAGAATGACAGGAGGGGAGGCAGGAAAAGAGAACACAACCAGACAAGACACTATCATGCTGAAGAGAATAATAAACCCATGGGAGGGCATGGCAGGATATAACTGCATAGGCTGCTCGCCCGACAACCCCATAGGCCTGCACCTATGCTTCTACGAGGACGGCGACGACATCGTGACACGCTGGCGCCCCACGGCCGACCACCAGGGATGGCTCAACACACTCCACGGAGGCATACAGGCCCTTATCCTCGACGAGGTCTGCGGATGGGTCGTGACACGCAAGCTGCAGACAGCCGGCGTGACATCGAAGATGGAGACACGCTACCGCCGCCCCGTCTCCACACTCGACACAGAGCTGACAGCCCGCGCCCGCATCACCGGGCAGAAGCGCAACATCATCACCATAGAGGCGACCCTCACCGACTCAGCAGGCAGGGTATGCACCGAGGCGACATGCACATACTTCACATTCCCACGCGAGAAGGCGGAGCGGGACATGCACTTCACACCATGCCGCGTGGAGGACGAGCCATAAGCATGGGCTGACAGCAGCCCCACATCAACATCAAGCCTTACTTGCCAGGCACCCTCAGCTGCCCCCGTGGAGTGAGAAAAACAGACCCTCCTAATAAGGTGTGCGTAATAAAAAAAAGAGAGATGGATACAGATATCTTCCTATTCTTCAACCAGCACTATTGCGATTATCTTGACGGCGTGATGCCCGCCATCACCCACCGTTTCACATGGATAGCGATGTACATAGCCATAGCCGTGAGCGTCATCGTGACTCTTGGTGTGCGCCGTGGCCTCATGCTCATCATAGCCATCGGCCTTGGCATCGCCCTTGCCGACCAGCTTGGCGCCAGCCTCATCCGTCCCCTTGTCTGCCGTCTGCGCCCGTCCAATGTTGACAGTCCGCTGGCCGGCATAGTCCATATTGTCAACGGATACCGTGGCGGAGCCTACGGCATGCCCTCATGCCATGCCGCTAACACGGTCTGCCTGCTGTCGATGCTCGCCATGCGGTTCCGCTCGCGCGTGCTGTTGTCTGTCATGACGCTGTGGGTAGTGCTGCAGATATACTCCCGCATGTACCTCGGTGTCCATTATCCCTCTGACCTCCTTGTCGGCTCTCTCCTCGGCTTCCTCTCCGCCGTCATCGTCACCGCGGCCTACCACCGCCTGACGGGCGAGGAGCGGCGGCGTGAGTCTCTGAGGCTGTGGCAGCTCCCCGTAGCTGTCTTCACTGCCACCCTCGTGGTGTGCCTCTGCACAAACTGATTTGTTTCAGTAGCTTACGCTACAGACACAGGGGCTTTTTCTTCCCCTCATCAACCCTCAGGGGGCTTTCCTTCCCCTCATCAGCCTCGAGCCCCCGTTCGTCAGGCGTCAGCCTGTCGTCAGCTTCATAACAGGGGGCTTTCCTCCCTCATCAGCCCTCAGGGCCCCTTTCTTCCCCTCATCAGCCTCAGGGCCCCTGTTCGTCAGGCGTCAGCCTGTCGTCAGCTTCATTGCTGTTTCTGTATCAAGGGAGCAGATGGCAGCAGCAAGGCTGTTGAGGTTATGGAAACGGGCATAATCACTATCCCCCCTCTGGTCTTCCTGCCATGGTGCGAGAATGAGGAGCGTGCCGGCCACACATGCCTCGAAGCGGCTCCTCTCTGGCTTCCAGTACTGCCCGATGGGTTTGTCCTGTATATGGATGAGGGGGTATCGCTCTTGCAGACACTCGTTCTTTATGCGTTTCTCACACTCGCTGATGCCCGGCGTTACCAGCACATCGCCTTGGGCGGCAGCTTCCATCAGCCGCTCATGCTCCCTTTGCCAGAAGATTGTCTGCTCTGTAGCCACTTCATGCCCATTTTCCACCGTTCTCCTATGAAAGAACACCTGCACCTTCTCGGGATGCCTCAGCAGCATGAAGTTGCCGAAAGCACCATAGCGTATTCCACCTATCATGATACAAAGCGAGCGCCTCATCAGATGCGGCCGTTCACGTCTCACTAACCAGCGGTACGGATTGGCACGCAGATAGGCTGTCCAGTTCTTCAGCTGCCCGTCGCGCATGAGTATGCGGTCGTTGTATCCATCTTCAAAGAGTGTGCCTCCTCCCCATGCCCTGCTCACTCCTCCCTTGAAGGCTCCCACGATGATGCCAAGGTGTTTCTTGGGCGGCAAGAGGCTGTTAATGCGGATGATGAGATGGATATGGTCAGGCATGATGCATACGGGTGGCCATACCTCCACCATAGGGTATATGGAGTGTATCTTGGGCAGTTCCTCGTTCAATACCCTCTCTCCTAAAGGGGAGAGCACTATGGCAGGGTAGTTGGGGGCCGTAGGGTGTGCCATGATATTGCCCGCCACACTGCCGAAGACAGGTTTGCGCCCTTCCACAACGATGGTGACGAGATATGTTCCCACGTCATTGTAGCGATGGCCTATGTACCGGCGTTTCTGGTTGTGCTCCGTTTCGTAACGCCAACCTACGCCCTTGATATATTTCAGCTTCTTTTCTGTCATATCGTATGGATATCGTCTGGGATTTATACAGTTATCCCGCCACTCGTCAGCAAAAATACGAATTTTCCATGTAAAACACGCAATGACAAACCATGAAAATGACAATGAGCAGCCATTTTCCTCGCCTTCCAGCCCAACCGAGGCCAACAAGCCCTTTCCCTCACCTTTCTGGCCATATCCACAGCGCCATGTCTGCCCTCCGGCAAGCATGCCGCTCCGCCTTATTTTCCAGGCCTTCCGGCATCCAGTGCCGATGACGGCGCAAGAGAGTGCCGATGAGGGCGTCATTCAGTGGGGATGAGCACACCATCCTGTGCATGTCGCCCGCCCTCTACTTTCCGCTCTTTTCTCTCCCCTTCTCCCGTCCGAAAGACACCACGGCTGAAAAATAAAGGGCTCTCCTCTTGCACTATGCGAAAAAAAGTAATATCTTTGCAGAGGAAAACATAGGATTCCTGGCAGGAACCCACGGACAAGCCCACAAAAAAGGGACTATTACCCACGGACAAGCCCTTGCCAGTCCTGCCAGCAGCCATCAATCTGGCCATCAGGAGAACACATGACCCAGAGAGCAAACTGACGACTAATATTTTCTCTCCTCCCTCTTTCCTTTTGACAACCTGATAACGAGAATGAGACACCATACCATCACACACACACTCCGCATGATAGCCGTCATCATGCTATGGTCTGCCTCTGCCGCCGCCGGCGCGCAGGACAACTACCGTGTCCAATGCCATGACATCATGACAGCCGATATACTCGACATGCACAATGTCGTGCAGGACGGGCTTGGATTCATCTGGATATCATCGAGCGACGGCCTGTACCGCTACGACGGCTACAGGATGCAGGACTTCCGCCCGAAGGCGAGCGACGGGACCGGTGTCAGCTCATACGATGTGAAGCAGATGCAGACCGACAGCGACGGCAATATATGGAGCATCATAGACAGCAAGCCAATAAAGCTCGACATCAGGACATACCGCTTCAAGAACATCATAAAGCGCCTGGAGGCCAGGTCAAGGCGCAGCTACCGCATCACAGACATCATGATGGGACGGCAGAACAGGCTCTACATGATATGCGACGACAGCACTGTCCTGACATGCGACACACGCCGCCCCGAGGAGACCATAGCCCAGACAAACGCTGTGACAGCCAGCACGCTGCGCGCGCGCAGCAGCATCAGGAAGCCATTCATCTTACACGACCGCTACGGCAACACATGGACCCGCGAGAATATCGACGCGCCGGGAGTGAAGCAGACAGGAGAGATATTCGCCGACAACCAGGACAACATCTGGTACATCGACGGCAAATCCCTGTACAAAGTCTCTTTCCGCCCGAAGCTCTACAGCCGCCTACAGACAGAGACAGACCCCATGAGATGGGCCATGCGCGACAGCCACGGACGCCTGTGGGCATCAGCGCGAGAGACATACCCAATCGCGATATACAACGCTGACAACAGCCTCAAGGGCTATCTGACACCCGAGGGGAAGATATCCCAGGCAAAGTGCGGCTTCACGTCAAGGGCATACGTCTTCTTCGAGGACTCGCGTCACACGATATGGATAGGCACAAAGCCCGACGGGATATACCGCCTCACACCACAGGCGGGAGGGACATTCCGCGTGGAGAATTTCCGCAAGGAGCCCGGCGGACTGCACGACAATGACATCATAGACATACTCGAGGACAAGCAAGGGCGCATCTGGGCCACAGGATTCAAGGGAGGGCTATGCTGCATCAGCGACGCCCACAGCCCACGTCCCGTCTTCACACCCATAAGCAGCCGTGTCAGCGGCGAGATGAAGTTCCGCCGCTCAGTCCTCGTCAGGCAGAACGCCATACTATCAGCCACCTCAGCCGGACTCATGGTCTACGACATACGCCAGAGCCTCAAGGACCTCACCGCAGGCAAAGGTGTGCTCCACCACACCCACGAGCCGCAGCGCGCGGCGTCACTCTCGTCGTTCGCCCTCAAGACAGTACTCGAGACAAGCCACGGCGACATCCTCGTCTGCACACGCGACGCAGGCATAGACATCATGAATGGTACCGACGTGTTCGCCGGGAAACTCTCATTCAGCCACATAAACAAGAGCAGCGGATTCCCGTCAGACTACGTCAAGTCAATAATCGAGCACAACGGCCACCTGTGGGTGACATCGCAGAACAAGATAATCGAGTGGAACCCCAAGGAGAAGCTGCCCGAGGCAGCAGAGGTGAGGCTGACACTCGACAACAGCGACTTCTCAGAGAGCAACCCCGAGCAGCGCGCCGACGGGACATACGTCTACGGCGTCAACGACGGCATGATAAGCCTGTCGCTCGACTCGCTCGCCTCCATCTACAGCATCGAGCCACAGAAGTATCCCCTGCTCCTCACCTCGACAACCGACCGCGACACCATCATCCTCGAGAGCGACAACCGCACACTGAACCTCACCTTCGCCACCCTCGACTATGACTCGCCTGAGCACATAGCATACGCCGTCAGGCTCTCACCCGACGGCGAGCAGGGCAAGTGGATGTACATCGGCACGACGAACTACATCTCCTTCCCACACCTTGAGGCAGGCGAGTACACCCTCGAGCTCCGCTCCACCGACAGCCACGGGCGCTGGCTCAGCAACACACGCCGCATAACCGTCATAGCGCGCCCCGCGATATTCGAGACATGGTGGATGCGCCTCATATACATCATAGCCATCCTCTCGCTCATTGTCGCAGTATGGTGGGTGAGGCGCTACATCGGCAATATCAAGCGCCAGCAGCACGAGACACTCGAGGCATACATGCAGCTCGTCAACACGACAGCCGCCAAGGACGAGAAGCAGCACGAGGCATACACACGCCACATCATAGAGCGCGCACAGGTGGAGCCACAGAGCGACGCCATGATAAAGAAAGTCATGGAGTTCGTGGAGAAACACATCGGCAACGCCGACATAGACATCGACCAGATGGCACAGTACGCGGCAGTCAGCCGCAGCCAGCTGAACCACAAGCTGAAGCAGCTCATGGGCGTCACACCATCCGAGATGATACGTGAGGCGAGGATAAAGCGCGCCTGCATGCTTCTGCGCGAGAGCAACCTCTCTGTCAACGAGATAGCCTACCGCTGTGGTTTCTCAGACCCGAAATACTTCTCCAAATGCTTCAAGGCCTCCAAGGGCTGCTCGCCCACAGCATTCCGTGTCTGCTACTGATGAGGAGGCGTTTTCTGCGCTCGGCACAGCAATAAAGCTACCTCTGCCCTCACTTATCAAAAACATTGCACTGCCTACTGAGCACTATTAAAATACCACCAATGTAAAAAAGTCCATACACACATACTATTATATATGACAGAACAACAAAAGCAATCCATAATAGCAAGCGGGAAAGACTATTTCCGTTCAAATATCATACCAAGTCATATAAAGAACTTGAACAAGCTGAGGCTAAAGGATTTTGATATCAATCCATTCCTGATAAATTATCTTGCTTCATTTCTTTGTGGTAACACAGAGCCAGACTCGCTTGCCAAGGCATTAGTATACCCACGTATTCTTGGCTCAAGCCTGAACACCAGTTTCGGTATGAGCATACAGATTTTCATATCACAGCTACAGGAAGTTGTAGGTGGTGCTTCTGGTATTGACGGCATAGATATAGAGTTTATTGATGCAATAGACGGACGCAGAAAGTACTGCCAGTGCAAGGCAGGGCCAAACACAATTAACAAGGATGATGTTGCGACGATATTGGGACATTTCAAGAAGCTTATCGGCAAATCCCGTCTTGACAGAATACCACTGCAGATGGATGATATGATTGTCGGAGTGCTTTATGGAGAGAAAGTGTCAGCAAATTACAAGACCATCAACGCATCATACCCTGTATATGCGGGTGCGGAATTTTGGGAACATCTTACTGGAGATAAAACATTCTATAACAGGCTGGCAAAGGCTTTCGGCGAAGTAGTTGAGGAAGATGGCATTGATGGGAGTCAGCTCATACTTGCCAAGGTGAATGAAATAGCAGAAGAAATCAGACAACGAGGCGGTTTATAATCATATGACATTTATATCAGAGAATAATTTAGCGGCTCTCATTGGCACTTCCAACCACACAGTACAGGCGTGGGGCAAGAAAGGAGTGTACCCTCTGAAAGTGGAGAACGGCATAAAGGGCTTTGACATGGAGAATCTCAAGGCGATTCCCGAGATAAAGTCTATGCTTGACAGCCGCTGGGAGGAAGAGGCGGATGTGACTCCTCTTCGCCAGTTTAACTCAATAGAGTTATTTGCTGGTGGTGGCGGTCTGGCTCTCGGCATGTCTCTTGCTGGATTCCACCATGTGCTTCTCAATGAGTTTGATACATCGGCATGCAAGACACTAAAGAAAAACAGGCCTGACTGGAATGTCATAGAAGGTGATGTCCGCCATATAGACTTCACTCCGTTGAGAGGCAAGATTGATTTCCTCTCAGGAGGATTCCCATGTCAGGCTTTCTCTTATGCAGGAAAAGGTGCAGGTTTCAATGATACCCGAGGAACTCTGTTCTTCGAGCTGGCACGTGCTGTCAAGGAGATTCAGCCAAAGGTGTTCATGGGAGAGAATGTCAAGGGACTGACCTCACACGAAGAGGGCCGCACAATAAAAACCATAAGGAACACAATCAAGGAACTTGGCTACACACTTGTCGAGCCACGTGTCCTGCGTGCTATAATGTATCAGGTTCCACAGAAAAGGGAAAGGCTCATCCTCATCGCTATACGCAATGACATCGCACCACATGTGCAGTTTATTTGGCCTACACCATATCATGAAGTGCTCACACTACGCGATGCGCTATGCCAGAGTGTGATATTCGATTGCGATGTCCCAAAGTCGGAAGGTGTTCTGTACCCTGAAAAGAAACAGAGGGTCATGGAAATGGTTCCGCAGGGTGGTGACTGGCGTGATTTGCCTGAAGACATAGCAAGGGAATACATGGGAGGCAGTTGGCTGCTTGGTGGTGGAAAGACAGGAATGGCGAGAAGGCTGTCGCTTGACGAACCTTCGCTGACTCTCACCTGCTCTCCATGTCAGAAGCAGACGGAACGTTGCCACCCATTGGAGACAAGACCGCTCAATGTGCGTGAATATGCCCGCATACAGACTTTTCCTGACTATTGGCAGTTTGAGGGTAGTATGGGTGACAAGTACAAGCAGATAGGCAATGCTGTGCCTGTTAATCTCGCATGGGCTGTCGGAAGATCACTGATTCGCCTCTTCAACGATATACAGACATTCAAGCCAGAAGAGACTCAGGATTGCAGAGAAGCTGTAAGAGAAATCATAAGCGAGCAATCAAAGCTTGTTGTCGTAAAAGACAAAGCCACACAGACTTCAACGATAAAGCACAGATACCAGCAGCTGAACTTTATTGAACTTTTCGACCAATTCGCACTCGAGAACATCCAGGAGAACAGTATGGTGAATGATTGCGAGATAAAGGGATATGGAAAGAAAGAATCTGGCATTGATGACAGAAGGCGTGTGCTTATATCTCTCGTCAAGAAAGACAATGAGAAGATGTTCCTTGATGGGACAGCGAGAATATACTACACAGGAAAGAGATTCCCGACAACAATAGAGCTAAACAAGCTATACTACTTCATGCCTTACGTCAAAGGGAAAGGAGTACGCGACTTATATTTCATAAAGACCGTGCGTCTTGGCTATCGCAAGGAGGGCACACCCGATGAGGATAAGAGTGACCTCAGACTGGTGTTCGAGGTTGAGTATATGAGACAACTACTTGACGACTATAAACCTTTGGAGCTGGAAATATGGCATTCGTTCACTGACACAACCATTGAGAATATCTTATAGGCAGATTCCATAAAGGAGAGTTCTACCAACTACATCCCTGCAGTCAGTGAATCCAAAGGACAAGTCTCCACCGGTTGAATCGGTTAATCATTCTGAGTTGTTCATCATCCTCACAATTCACAACTGAAGCAATATTGTTATCGGGTACGCATTTCGTTCTGTATACTATTCTACTATAACCTATCAATAAAGGATGTTTGGCATGGAAAAGAAACACATAAACGTGGTGGCGGCCGTCATCCTGCGCGACGGGAAGGTGCTGGCCACACAGCGGGGATACGGCGAGTGGAAAGACTGGTGGGAATTCCCGGGAGGGAAGATAGAGAGCGGCGAGGAGCGGGAAGACGCCCTGAGACGCGAGATACAGGAGGAGCTCGACGCCGAGATAGAGGTGAGCCGGCTGCTGACCACCGTCGAGTATGACTATCCGCTCTTCCACCTCACGATGCACTGTTTCCTGTGCAGCCTGAAGGCCGGCTCACAGCCTCATCTCCTTGAGCACGAGGCGGCACGGTGGCTGCCAGTGGACAACATGGGCGTGGTAAGGTGGCTGCCGGCCGATGTGGAGGTTGTCAGCGCGATGTCAGCCCTCATTGGAGGCGGCAGATGAGGATGCGGAGAATCTGTGGGAGAGGAAGACAGGGGTGCAGCTCATCCCCCTGACAGTACAGACCACTGGCAGATGCGCCCCCTGGACATGTCCTGTCCTGCAAACAGCATATTCATACCGGCATCGCTCTGGCCGAATGCCGGCATCCATATTTCAGAATACCGTATGACCATACGCCGCATGGAATTTCTCTGTGAGTTTGAGTCTCTCTACCGTGAGAACTACTCACGCATGTATTTCTTCTCGCTGACGATAGTCGGCGAGGAAGAGTCGGCGCGCGATATTGTCAGCGATGTCTTCTCGAAGGTATGGGACAATTATGACCTCCTTGACCACCGGAATATCCTCTCATATCTCATGACAAGTGTCCGCAACCGCAGTATAGACCATCTGCGGCGCATGCGGCGTAAAGGTATGACGACGGATATCGCCCATCTTCTGACAGATATCGAGGCTCTGAGATGGGATGAGGAGCGTGAGATGATGCTCCAGCGTATAGAGAGGGATATACTGGCACTGCCTGAGATGACGCAGAATGTCATGAGGCTATGCTACTTCAAGCGCATGACATACAACGAGACAGCCGAGATGCTTGGTATCACTCCACGCATGGTGAAAAGACATATCTCTAACGCTTTGGCGAGATTGCGCGAGAGATATGGGGTCCATAAGAAGAGTTGAGCGTTTCAATATTATGAAGAAGGAGATAACCTGCAAACTTAGCATATGACCAACCATAATGAAGATATAGACATGAGCCGCAGCGAGGAGATGCTTCTCCGCGAGGCCACTAACCGTGCTCTCTCTGACAACAAGCCTGACATAGATAGAGAGTGGGACATATTCCTAAGGTCGAGAGACGACTCTGGGGCTTACCATCGTATACCTGTCCGCCGGCGCCATCGCCGCCGTTGGATGGCATATGCCGCCGCGGCGTGTGGTGTCCTGCTTGTTGTCATTGTTGGCATAGCGTCGTTTGTCAGTGGAAGGATGACGGCCGGCGGTTCTCCCTTGCTTGCCTTTTCAGATGCGGCAGACAGTGTCAGCATCACCGCTCCTGAGGGAGACAGATGCCATGTGACGCTCCCTGACGGCACGAGTATATGGCTCAGCAGCGGCTCGACACTCAGTTACCCGTCAACATTCACGGCGAGGCGGCGTAGTGTGAGCCTCACGGGTGAGGCGTTCTTCGATGTCACGAAAGACGCTGGCCACCCCTTTGTTGTGAACACTCCGTATCTCGTGACGAGGGTCTTCGGCACACAGTTCAATATACGGTGCTATAGGGCCGACGACTGTCATGTGACGCTTCTGTCAGGAAGCATAGAGGTGACAGCACGGGGCAGGCGTGGCGAGGCTGTCCGTCTTGAGCCTGGCCATGAGTGGCACATGGACAAGAGGGGTATTGCAGAGGTGACGGAAGTGGCAGAGGCCGAGCATCTGTCATGGCAGAAGGGCTCATTCGAGTTTGACGATGTCCCGCTTGGCGATGTTCTCGACGAGCTGAGCCAGTGGTACCATGTGACTGTCATATCGAACAGCGAAGAGAGGATGACGCAGAATGTGCATTTCTCCATTGAGCGTAACGCTCCTCTCGAGCAGGCCATTGAGCTTCTGAACAGTCTGTGCCTTGCAGAGATAACAACCGACGGGAAGAGCATCATTGTGGATGAATGATGCTCTCGCCACTCCCTTTCATGCATCATACTGAGGAGGGGGGAATGAGATGGGTGGGCTGCCTTCTTGCGGGGCCACATGCATTCAGACGCACATCCAGTTCCTCTCTCTTCTCTTTTTTTTCTCTCTTAGTCTGTTTCTTTGGCTACCATTCCCTGTGGTCTGTGCAGCTGGATGTGTCCAGTATCCTGATTTCTTTTGTTGTATGGAGTTCCCGATGCCATAAGAATCTTGTATCGCCCGTTTTCTTGATTTATTTCTGTTTTTCTGGGGGCCATATCATGATTCTCACGTTATACTATCAGAAACAGAAGAACAGTACCCGTGAAAAAACAAATAACACATCTATCATGAACCAAAGACTTTTTTCCTCAGCCCCTCGCCTTATAGCCGTGGCGATGGTCATGCTTTTCTACATCACAGCAGCAGCCCAGACAGGCAAGATAAGCATGGAGTTTATCAATGAGCCTCTGCCTGCGGCCTTGAAGAAGATAGAGAGTTGCACAAGCTACAAGGTTCTATTCAGCTATGACGCTGTCGGCATGTATACTGTCAGCACCAAGGTTGTCAGGAAGACAGCCCCTGAGGCAGTGCGGCAGGTTGTCAGCGGCAAGCCTCTCCAGGTCACAGTGAAGGACAAGTATATCACTGTCTCGCCTGCCAACGGGAGCAAGACGGCTGGCAATGAACGTTATGTCACGGGCATTGTGCTCGATGATATGGACGAGCCATTGCCTGGCGCGTCGGTCACTGTCCCTGGAAGCCCTTTCGGCACAGTGACTGACGCTGAGGGACGTTTTGAGCTCACCCTGCCATCTGTCATAGGCGATGTCCTTGTGTCTTACATCGGCATGAACAGCCAGAAGGTCACCATATCGGGCGGCAAGCCTCTCACTGTGCGTCTCTCAGCCGACATCTCCATGCTCAACGATGTCATCGTCACTGGCTACCAGACTATCTCTAAGGAACGCTCGACAGGCTCTTTCGCCAAGGTGACGGAGAAGGAACTGGAGACACGCCGCCTTGACAATATCACGAATATGCTTGAGGGGCGGGTGGCCGGATATAGCGACGGCAAGATACGCGGCCTCTCCACCATGTACGGAGAGAAGTCGCCCCTCTTCGTCGTTGACGGGTTCCCTGTTGAGAACCAGGTCATGGATGAGCAGGGGAGAGTCACCACTCTCGCTCCTGACCTCAATATGGACGACATCCAGGACATCACGGTATTGAAAGACGCCGCAGCAGCCAGCATCTATGGTGCCCGCGCCGCCAACGGTGTGATAGTCATCACCACGAAGAAAGGCTCACGTGACGAGCATCTCAATGTCGGCTTCTCTGCATCTCTCGCATGGAAGCCTTACGGCCTTTATACAGGCAACCTCGCCTCGAGCGCCGATGTGGTGAGCCTTGAGCGTGAGTGGGCACAGTATAACAGGAATCTCCAGGGCGGAGACGCTATGAGCTACGCGCAGATAGCCCTGGCAGAGAACTACTACCCCAATGCGGGCATCAACGCCATTCTCAGCCACTACGCCGGCAAGACTACCGAGGCGGAGATGAACGCCACTCTCGACGACCTCGCCTCCATGGGATACAGCTATTATGACCAGGTGGCGAAGTATGCCAAGCGCGACGAGCTGCAGCAACAGTATAACCTCAACATGGCCAAGACGACGGGCAAGAACAGCTTCAAGGCGAGCGTCACATACAAGAACAACGCGTATGAGGACAAATACTCAAAGGACCAGTCGGTAGGCATAAACATCAACAACATAACAAAGCTGACAAGATGGATGGACATGGAGATAGGCGCCTACATGCTCTTCGGCGACGAGGACAGGCAGACCTACAATCCCCTCTCGTCCTTCTCGACAGGATATGACATCATGCCTTACGACCGTCTTGTCAACGACGATGGCACATACTACACCCGCCCTGCCTCTCAGCTATACACATCGAACAAGCAGAACATCCTGGACACATATGGCCTGTACAGTGAGGACAGCTGCCCTATGGCAAACCTCGGCAAAGGCGTGGCAAACACGAAGACAATGTCGCTCCGCACCTTCGCGCGGCTGAACATCGAGCTCACCCCATGGCTGAGATACTCTGCCAGCTTCCAGTATGAGCGTGGCACAAACAAGTACCGCCAGATACAGGAGAAAGACTCGTATGCCGCACACCAGACCATAAACAAATTCGCCTCGGCTGACAACGCCACAGGCATGGTGACATACAACATCCCCTATGGCGACATCCTCAACTCACGCGACCAGTACCGCAAGTCGTACAACTTCCGCCAGCAGCTGTCGTTCGACTATACTATAGACGATGTACACAGCATTGCCGCCATTGTTGGCACTGAGACACGCGAGAACAAGGTGGAGCAGCACACAGACACGTTCTACAACTATGACGACCTGACGCTTCAATACAGCGCTGTCAACGAGGCCATCCTCAGGTCAGGCCTGTCCAACGCCTTCGGGTCGTGGGCGTCGCTCACGCAGAGCCTATCGAGATTCTACGAGACGAAGAACCGCTATGTCTCCATCTACGGCAATGCCGCCTACACATACGACACACGCTACTCAGCCACATTATCCATGCGCTGGGACCGCTCAAACCTTTGGGGCACAAGCACAAGTACCAGAACAAGCCTATATGGTCTGTCGGGCTCTCATGGAACGCCAGCAACGAGAAGTTCATGCAGGATGTCAAGTGGATAGACATGCTCAAGGTGCGCACAACATACGGCATCGCCGGCAATGTCAACCCTACCTACTCACCATACATGGTGACCTCGGCCAACACCAACTATAACATCGGCGAGCCTTACCAGTATGTCAGCACACGTCCTAACAGCGACCTCTCATGGGAGAAGACGACGACAACAAACATAGGTGTGGACTTCTCGCTGCTCCATAACCGCCTGCGGGGCTCGCTCGACTATTACAACAAATACGGCGAGCGCCTCCTTGCCACCACACAGGGTGTCCCCACCGAGGGCTACGGCTACAGCAGCTATGCCATCAACAACGGCGAGATGCGCAACCGTGGTCTCGAGCTGACACTCTCTGGCGATGTCATGCGCACGAGAGACCTCACCTGGACTCTCAACGCCATGCTCTCTCTGAACAACAACAAGGTCACATACGTCAACGTGAAAGCCCCTGTCTACTTCCTCGCCCTCGACTATCCTGACGCCTACCCCACCATCGGCGACCAGTATGGCGCGCTCTACGGATACGAGTGGGCAGGACTTGACGAGGATGGCATGGCGCTCGTGTATGACGAGAATGGCGAGAAGACAACGACAGCCCCCACCAGCCTTGACGCCATCAGATGTATCGGCAACAGCATGCCTACATACAGCGGCTCGTTCGGGACATCTGTCACATGGAGAGAGTTCGACCTGTCACTCCTCTTCACCTATCAGGGCAACTACAAGATGCGCAATACCAACATGCCTTTCCTGAACTACGGGTACACAGCCTCATGGGATTATGTCTCTAAGTTCTCTGGGCTCGGGGCTGGAATAGCCAACCGCTGGCAGAATCCTGGCGACGAGGCGCGGACCGACGTGCCGCGGGCTTGTTTCACAGAGGCTGGGCTGCCGCTGACAAGCGCATACAGCACATACTTCTACTCATCGGCCAACATAATCGACGCGACACACATAAAGCTCAGCAACATATCTGTCGCATACCGTATGCCGAAGGATATCATACGCAAGGCATGCCTCAACAGCGCACGCATACAGCTGAATATCGAGAATCCTCTCATGTGGGCGAAATCTGACCAGGCTAAATACCAGCTCGGGGGCTTCAACACCACGACATACGTCGTCGGGCTGCACCTCGGCTTCTGATATGACAGCCTCCCCCCTCTGCCTCACAAAAGCCGAGGCACAGCCCCCAGACGATTGCCAGGACACAACATCCTAGGATTGTGAATAATTATCTATACAAAAATAAAGACAAGAGAAATGGAAAACAACATCATCCGACCATACATAAGGAAAACAACGGCGTGTCTCACTACGCTGGCAGCCTGCCTCCTGCTCTCCGTAGCAAGCACCAGCTGCTCAGACTATCTCAACGAGCAGCCCAAGGGCATGAATATCCCGTCAAAGCTCAGCGACTTCTCTGAGATGCTCAACTACGAGTATGGCGCACACCGCTATGACATAACACAGGCCGCAAATCTCATGGGCGACAGATTCTGCTCCCCATCCTATCTGAACGGCTCCTACCCTCTCTACCAGGCAAACTATCTGTGGGACACGAGCATCAACCGCAGAGAATGGAACAACTCGGACGAGACAACCTACTACCAGAACTACTCGTCCATAGCCATCAGCAATCTTGTGATTGAGAACGCCCTCACAGCAACGGGCGGCACAGAGGCAGAGGCCCACACTGTCTATGCCTACGCACAGGCCCTCAGAGCCATGGCATACTACCAGCTTGCCAACTACTACGCCAACGCCTATTCAAATGAGAACAAGGGACAGCTCTCTGTGCCTTACATAACGAGCACGGCTGTCAACGCCCCTTACACACAGGTGACACTCGAGGAGATATACTCGCATATCATATCAGATATCGAAAACGCCATACCCTATCTCCCCGACATGGGGCGCAATATCCTTCTCCCGGGCAAGGCTGCCTGCTATGCGTTCCTCTCACGCGTCTATCTCACAATGATGGACTATGAGAAGGCAGAGAGATACGCAGACATGGCTCTCGGCATAAACGACAAGCTTTTCGACTGGACAGTGTTCTACTCCCGTTACAGGGAAGGCATAGAAGCCGAGGGGAAGTATACCGCCAACCCCTCGCCAATGGGTTTTGACTACTGTGAGAACTATGATTTCAAGCATGGCTCGACGAGCTATGCCGGAAATATCATCTCCCTGCCTGAGTGGCGCTCACAGCGTGTGGAGGATGGCGACGCCAAATTCTACAGCTCATGGAAATGGCGCGACCGCGGCTCTTACATATACTATGAGCCTATGCTGAGCGGATATTTCAACTATGGAGGATGCAAGACTGTAGAGCAGTATCTCATCAAGGCTGAGTGTCTCGCACGCAGAGGGAACATCAGCGAGGCGATGGACATTCTCAACAAGGTGCGCAAGACACGCATCATGCCCGATAAGTACGCTCCCGTCAGCGCGTCGACAGCGGGCGAGGCGATAGCAGCTATCTGCCGCACGAAATGGAATGACCTCATCGGCTCCGTCATCCCTTTCGCCGACATACGCCGCCTGAATGCCGAGGGACAGTATCCCTACACCCTCACCTATGTGCGTAACGGAAAGACAGACACTCTGGCCCCCGACTCTTATCTCTGGACAATGGTCTTCCCGATGGGAGCGATAGAGAACCACGGCGGCGGGAAGATTGAGTATATCGCCACAAAATGAAAAAACATCGGCCCCACAGAAAGAACATCTTCATCATAACATAACACATCAACATAATGGCAAACAGAATAGTATCAATAGCAATTGTCATACAGTCAGCATTATTCTGCCTGACAGCCCATGCCCAGTCGACCGTCACCCTGAGACTGCAGGGACTCCCTGACGGGACAGCCATAACGGCCGAGCTGGCATCGACATTCCGCACAGAGAAGCCAGTAGCCGAGGCTACGCTCACGGGCGGGACATGCACCATGACTCTCCCCGTCGGGAATGAGCCACGCTACTACGCCTTCAAGGTCAAGGACACTGACGGCTACATCTCCAAGATCCTGACCGCCAGCGGCGAGACGCCCGTCATAGAGGCCATAGTGAAGAAGAACGACGGGAAGCAGGGCGAGTGGTACTCATATACACAGGAGAAAGTCTCCGGCTCGTCAACACACGCTGAGTATATCCTCCGCATAGACTCCCACCGTGAACGTCTGAACACCGCATACGAGGCCATGTACCGCATCATGCCTATGGAGGAGATACAGTCGAGCCCCGCGTTCCAGAGGCTCCAGCGCCTCTTCTTCGACGATGTCAAGGCGACATACAAGAAGATAGCCTCGGACAACAAGGACACATGGTGGGGACCGTTCTCCATGCTCTCGCTATACTCATACTTCACTCCCGACCAGAAAGAGGACCTCAAGCAGTTCCCCGATTCTGTGCTCAACTCATTCTACGGACAGCTGCTCCAAAACCAGATAATACCGAAGGGGCTGACAGGCACAGCGGTCTCAGACTTCGATATCGTGGGAGTCGACGGCAAGCGGACGCCTCTGTCAAAGGCCGTGAGGGGGAAGAAGGTGTATATAGTCGATTTCTGGGCCTCATGGTGTGTGCCATGCCGCAAGGAGATTCCCAACCTCAAGGCTATATACGAGAGATTCCGCGGCAAAGGGCTTGAGATTGTATCCATCTCTATCGACAAGAACGACGGCGCATGGCGAAAAGCTGTCACCGCTGAGAACCTGACATGGCCTAACGGTATAGACAAGCAGGGCATAAGGGATATGTTCAATGTCAACGCCATACCTGCCATATTCATCGTCGACGGCAAGACCGGCAGGATTCTCGCAGAGAATATCAGGGGAGAGCAACTCGCCAACAAGCTGGCAGAGATGCTTGAGTGATGGCAGGAGAAGACTCTGCCGCAGAATGACGGGAGCCCCTAAGATTTCCGGCAAAAACCTTGGGACAAGAGGACAGGTTGTTTATTGCCATAACGCAATAGGACACACAGGCTTGAAGCGGATGCTCATTCATACAATGCAAATGAGCATGTCATCCAGTATCTCTTGCCCTTCAACTCTGAGCCATTGATATTGCCATTCAATACCAATGGGAAAAACATGCAAAATTTCATCGGCTGTCCGGTAAACTGTCACGAGACATTGGCATAATGGTCTTGAGACAGTTTACCGGACAGTAATATATGTTATATGTACTTGTTTTTGAATAAGTTGCCAGGGAATATTATTCACGGGCAGGTAACATTGTGCTTTCTTGCCAGTATATCCCTGAAAATTTTCCTGCCCACGCTCAAATGTCTCCTGCCTGCTTATCACTCACACACACAGACAAGCGCACGATTACACCGCATAGTATACAATAATCAGGCGATATCTCAGTTATAATAAAGAATCCCAAACATTGGTAATTCTTCCCGAATTTCGGGTATCGCACATTCCGCTTCCTCTTCATAACTTTGCAGCAGGATTGCAATACAGTTACTATTCAAAAACATCATGAAGAAAAGAATCATAGGAATTATGGCGATGACAATGACTATGGCGACAAATGTCCAGGCACAAGGTGTGCAGGACAAAGTGGCGGGGAAAGAGAATCTGCCGCTGGCGGAGAAATGGGACAAGACGTTTCAAAAGAGCGGCAAGGTGGAACATGAGAAGGTGACCTTTGTGAACAGATTCGGCATCACGCTTGCTGCCGATGTGTATCGCCCTATAGGTCAGAAAGGACCATTGCCGGCACTGGCTGTCAGCGGACCATTTGGAGCATCAAAGGAGCAGTCAAGCGGCTTATATGCCATGAAGATGGCTGAGAGAGGTTTCATCACTTGTGCCTTCGACCCTTCCTTTACGGGCGAGAGCGGAGGCGTGCCACGGGCTGCTGCCTCGCCCGATATCAACACTGAGGATTTCCTGGCAGCAGTGGATTACCTCAGCGGCCTCGACGGAGTGGACAGTGAGAAGATAGGTATCATCGGCATCTGTGGATGGGGCGGCATAGCCCTGAATGCTGCTGCCGTTGACACTCGCATCAAGGCTACGGTGGCGAGCACGATGTACGATATGTGCCGCGTTAACGGCAACGGCTATTTTGACGGGAACGACAGCGAGGAAGCCCGTTATGCCGCTCGCAAGGCGATGGCTGCCGAACGCACCAAGGCTGTGCGGAGTGGAAAGCTGACATTGGGAGGCGGTGTGGTGGACCCCCTGCCTGCCGATGCCCCGCAGTTTGTCAAGGACTATTATGACTACTACAAGACTGCACGAGGGTATCATCCACGGTCGGGCAACAGCAACGGCGGATGGCATACGTTTGGCTGTCAGGCATATTCCAACGCGCGCTTCCTCTATTACATCAACGAGATACGCTCGGCTGTGCTCATCATGCACGGCGAGAAAGCACACTCACGCTACTTCGGTGAGGATGCTTATAAGTATATGGTTGAGGGCAAGGCCACGGGCTACGACACAGTCCGCAAGCCCAATCCTGTGCCAGGGAACAAGGAGCTGCTCATCATCCCCGATGCCAGCCATTGCGACCTCTATGACGGAGGCTACACCGAACTGGAAGGCAAGGGCAAGGCTAAGAACATGATTCCATGGGACAAGATTGAAGAATTTATCAGGTTGAATCTTGACAAAACAATCGGACAATGAAAAAGGTAATCGTAATATCAACCAGCCTCCGTGCCGGGTCTAACAGCGACATGCTCGCTGAGAAGTTTATGGAAGGTGCCAAGGCATCGGGCAATGAGGTAGAGAAGGTTTCACTGCGTGGGAAGGACATCAAGTTCTGCATAGGTTGTCTTAGCTGCCAGAAGACTGGTGCGTGCGTGTTCAAGGACGATGTGCCGGAGATTATGGAGAAAGTGCTCCATGCCGATGTGGTCTGCTGGGCTACACCTATATATTATTATGAGATGAGCGGACAGATGAAGACTCTCATAGACCGCATGAACGCCATGTACCCGAAGGACTACCGTTTCCGTGACATCTATCTGC
>OBLI01001211.1_pt1 | contig 25635 bp, 25 predicted proteins | sample 1519701 | NCBI WGS metagenome assembly OBLI01 (sample SAMEA3663005, study PRJEB22513) | pig gut metagenome | biome: pig gut; feature: pig-associated habitat; material: faeces | place: France | collected 2012
TTCCACGGCGGGGTAGGTTTTTCCCACGGCGGCCCGTTTTGACGCTCCCCCGCCCAGCCGCCAACAGGTGGCGGTGCGAGGCACGGCGGGTAGGTTCAACCTCTGCTCTATGGCATGGATGTGGGCACAGGCGGCGGGTTCTATCGATGCGTTCCGAAACCAAGCAGCCAGCAGGCGGAGCACCCCCGGTCGGTGCCTATGGGCCGACGGCGTGCATGGGTGCGAGGGCAGAGCCGATGCCTTGCGGGCAGCACATCGGCTGTTTAGTTAGAGGGTGTAAAAATTCGAATAAGTATGTGCCTAAACCAATCTTTCTGTTAAGGCAAGAGTGGTTTCAAAAGATTTTTTGTATTTTTGCCGTCGAAACCATACATTTTCTGCATGTTGTAGGTCATCAAAATGTTGGCCTGGCAGGTTAAAAAATAGAACGAAACGTAAGCCTGAGGCCCAGCATGTGGCGTTTTGCCATCCCGTCATAGTGGAAAGCGCACACATTGAGATGAAAGAACTACTTTGTTAGCCATACGCACCTTACACGTGCTTCATTCATCGTTAGGTTACTGGTCCACTCTTTATATCGCTGTAGTTAGTGGACGCGGTATTTGCCACAGGCGTAGGTTTTGTAACCCTCACACATCACATGAAATACGCACTTATCACCGGCGCATCGCGCGGACTGGGCAGAGCCGTAGCTATCAAAGTGGCGGCTATGGGCATTCCCGTTATCATCAACTACCAAAGCAACGAAGCCGCCGCACAGGCCGTGAAAGCCGAAATTGAAAGGGCTGGCGGACAGGCCGAACTGATGCCCTTCAACGTGGGTAGTCAGGACGAAGTGGAGGCTGCCCTGACAGCGTGGGAGGATGCCCACCCCGACGATTACATAGCCTACCTCGTGAACAACGCCGGCATACGCCGCGACAACGTGCTCTTCATGATGCCCGCCGCCGACTGGCACGCGGTGCTCAACACCTCGGTGAACGGCTTCTACTACGTGACGCACCATCTCATTGCCAAAATGATGATGCGCCGCCATGGAGGCAGCATTGTGAACATGGCTTCGCTCTCGGGACTGAAGGGCATGCCGGGGCAAACCAACTACAGCGCAGCCAAGGCCGCCCTTATAGGCGCTACCAAAGCCCTGGCGCAGGAGGTAGCGGCTCGCAACGTACGCGTCAACGCCATTGCACCGGGTTTCATTGAAACGGACATGACAAAGGACCTGCCCGTTGACGAACTGCGCAAGCTCGTGCCCATGAACCGCTTTGGCAAACCCGAGGAGGTGGCCGAACTCGCCGCCTTCCTGCTGTCGGACGCCAGCAGCTACATTACCGGTGAGGTGATCAGCATCAACGGCGGACTTTACACTTAATCAAATACATACGACATAAGCTACAGAATAAACAAGAATCATGGCAAGACGTGTTGTTGTGACGGGCATGGGCATATGGTCATGCATCGGCAAGAATCTGGACGAAGTGAAGGACTCGCTCTATCACGGGCGTTCGGGCATCATTTTCGAGGAAGAACGACTCGCATACGGCTACCGTTCGGGACTTACGGGTAAGGTGGAGAAGGCCAACCTGACAAAGAAGGACTTGGACCGCCACACACGGGCCGGACTCTCGGAGGAGGCTGAATATGCCTTCTTGGCCAGCCGCCAGGCATTTGCGCAAGCGGGCATCACCCATGAGTATCTGGAACAGAACGAGGTGGGCTGCCTCTTTGGCAACGACTCCTCGGCTAAGCCCGTGATTGAAGCCGCACGCATCATGGAGGAAAAACATGATTCGGCCATGCTCGGCTACGGACTGATATTCCAATCGATGAACTCGACGGTGAACATGAACATGAGCACCATCTTCCACCTGCGTGGTGTGAACTTCACGGTGAGCGCAGCCTGCGCCAGCGGCAGTCACGCCATAGGCTTGGGCTTCATGATGATACAGCAGGGCCTGCAGGACATGGTGCTCTGCGGCGGCGCACAGGAAACGAACCACTACTCCATGGCCTCGTTTGATGCGCTCAACGCCTTCAGCACGCGCATGGATGCTCCGGAGCAAGCCTCACGCCCCTTCGACAAAAACCGCGACGGCCTGGTGCCCAGCGGTGGCGCAGCCGCTCTGGTACTTGAAGAATATGAACACGCTGTGGCCCGCGGTGCCACCATCCTGGCCGAAGTGGCTGGCTATGGCTTCTCGTCGAACGGCGGCGGCATTTCGCAGCCCAGCGACACGGGTTGCTGCATAGCCATGCAGCGCGCCATGGAGAGTGCGGGTGTGACGGCTGACGATGTGGACTACATCAACGCACACGCCACCTCGACGCAGCAGGGCGACATGTATGAGGCACGCGCCCTGAACCGCCTCTTTGCAGGCAAACATGCCCTCATTAGCAGCACCAAGGGCATGACGGGGCACGAATGCTGGATGGCGGGAGCAAGCGAGGCCGTGTACAGCATTCTCATGATGCAGCACAACTTTGTGGCACCCAACCTGAATTTTACGGAACCCGACGACGACACAGCTGGACTGAACCTGGCCACCACCACACAGGAGCGCGAACTCAACGTGGTGCTGAGCAACAGCTTCGGCTTTGGCGGCACCAACAGCGCCATCGTGCTGAAGAAGGTGTAAGCGAAGGCTAAAAATTTCACACAGACAATTCCCTTTTTATTCACCAATTAAACTGTTTAGAGTTATGAAAAGATTTCTTTCAATCGTTGCAGTGGCTCTCATTGCCATTGCCTGCTACGGCAAAGCCGACGAGAAACAGCTGCAACTCATCAAGAAGGACGGCATTGCCGTGATTTTCGACAAGACGAAGAAAGCCAACCTCGTTTACAAGTTCGCCGACAACTGCACTGCTTCGTACCAGGGCGCGACGAAAATACCTTTGAAGCAGTACATCGAACTCAACGCCGAATGGAACGAAGAGTGGGCCGAGGCTTCGCAGGGTTTCCGCGAAGACTGGAACGACCGTAACAAGAAAGGCATGACCATCGTGGACGGCGAAGCCGACTACACCATCCAAATCACCATTGGCAACTTCAAGGAAATGGCTGCCTGGAACGTGTGGTGGGAAATCTGCGACGGCAAGGTGGAAATCATTGATAACGCCACGAAGGAAGTCGTAGTGGCCTACAACATCCACGAGTACTACGAAGGCATGAGCGGCTTCAAAGCCATGCGTCTGCGCAACCGCATAGCTGGCACGCTCGAAGGCCTTTCGGAGTCTTGCCTGTATTTTGCCAAGAAAGCCAAATAAGACAAACGTAGGATGCAACTTTCCCCTGCCTTGAAAAAGGCGTATAGTACCGAACAACTGTCCGCACGCGATGCACAGGCCAAGGCCGAGTTCATCGCGTGGGGGCCGGTTGTGTTTCAGGCCTCACGCCTGATGATCAAGTTCGGCATACTCGACATGCTGCGTGATGCCGACAACGGACTGACGCGGGCCGACCTTGTGAGCCGCACGGGACTGAGCGACTATGCCGTGAAGTGCTTGCTCGAGGCGGGCCTGTGCATAGGCACGGTGCTCGTGGACCCCGAAACCGACGTGTACACGCTCTCGAAAACGGGATGGTTTCTGCTGAACTCAGCCTTCACGCGAGCCAACATTGACTTTAACCACGACGTGAACTACGAAGGATGGTTCAAGCTGGAAGAGTCGCTCGTGAATGGCAAGCCCGAGGGCCTGAAGCACTTCGGCTCATGGGCTACGGTGTACGAGGCTCTCTCTGAACTGCCGCCGCAGGTGCAGAAGAGCTGGTTTGGGTTCGACCACTTCTACAGCGACGCCTCCTTCCCCCAGGCGCTCGCCATCCTCTTCGACGAGCATGGCGTGCGGTCGCTCTACGACGTGGGTGGCAACACGGGCAAATGGGCGCTGCAATGCGTGGCGTACTGCCCTGAAGCTGAGGTTACCATTCTCGACCTGCCGCAGCAGATAGGGATGATGTGCAACTACACGGCCGGAAAGCCCGGCGCCGAGCGCATCAAGGGACACGGCATCAACCTGCTTGACCCACACGCTGCCTTCCCCCGGCGCGAAGGCGGACTCGACGCTATATGGATGAGCCAGTTTCTGGACTGCTTCTCGATGCCCGAGATAGTGAGCATACTGACGCGGGCCAAGGCGGCCATGAGTGAGCAAACGCGCATCTACATCATGGAGACGTTGTGGGACAGACAGAAGTACACCACCTCTGCCTTCTCACTGACCATGACCAGCCTCTACTTTACTGCCATAGCCAACGGAAACAGCAAGATGTATAACACCGAGGACATGCAGCAGTGCATAGAGCAGGCCGGGCTGGAAATTGAACGCATACATGACGGACTGGGCCTTGGCCACAGCATCATGGTGTGCAAATTGAAAGACTAACGGATTCATCTTAACCATTACATTTACGTACTCCCATAACATGAGCAGAGAAGAAATTGAAGAAAAGGTAAAGGATTTTCTGATTGAAGACCTCGAAGTAGAACCCGAAAACATTACGCCCGACGCTAAGCTGAAGGATGACTTAGGCATCGACAGCCTTGACTTCGTGGACATCGTAGTCATTGTAGAACGCAACTTCGGCTTCAAAATCAAACCCGAAGAAATGGCTGGCGTTGTGACGCTCTCGCAGTTCTGCGACTACATTGAAAGCAAGGTGGCTTAAGAAGTAAAGCCCTATGGCCACTGAACAAACGCCCTCGCACCGGGCCTGGAAGGGGACAACCGGCGGCACCCGATGGATGCAGCAGACATTGGTGTTCTGCCTGGGATGGATGAACTTGCCGTTCGTCTACACAGGCATGGCGCTGGTGATACCCTTCTACATGCTCTTCTATCATCAGGGCTACATCACGCAGTATCATTTCTTCAGGAAACGCCTGGGCTACGGCCCGCTGAAGGCTTTCGTGCACGTCTACCTCAACCACTTCGTTTTCGGCCAGATTATCCTTGACCGCTTTGCCGTGTATGGCGGGCAGAAGTTTAAGGTTGACATCGAAGGAAACGAAATTTTCCTTGACCACGTAGCGCGGCCCGAGGGCTTTTTGCAGTTGAGTAGCCACGTGGGCAACTTTGAACTGTCGGGCTATATGCTGAAGCAGGACGAGAAGCCCATCAACGCTTTGGTGTTTGGCGGCGAAACGGGTACGGTGATGGCAAACCGCATCCGCGTGTTCCGGGAAATGAACATCAAGCTCATCTCGGTGGGTAACGACCTGGGACACGTGCTGGCCATGAACCAGGCGCTGGCCGACGGAGAGATTATCTCGATGACGGGCGACCGCAACTTTGGTTCGCAGAAAAGCGTGAAGTGCCGTTTCTTTGGTGCTGAGGCCGAATTTCCATTGGGACCCTATGTGCTCGCCGCACAACGTGATGTGCCCGTGCTGAGCATCTTCGTGATGAAGGAAAGCGTGTACCGCTACCGCATCTTTGTGCGCAAGGTTGAGGTGCCGCCCTCCGACAAGCCCCTGCCCCTGCGTGCCAAGGCTGCTGCTCTGGCACAGTCCTTTGCCAACCAGCTTGAGGAAACGGTGCGCCGCTATCCGCACCAATGGTATAACTATTACGAGTTCTGGAACGACTGAAAGCGTTCAACAGAGCCTCCCCCACAACGATACAAGTTACCATAACAACATGCAGACTCCCCAGTACACAGACGTACGCAGCATCCCTCTGTGTGACCTTATTCCGCAGCGTGCCCCCTTCCTGATGATTGACTGCCTCACGAGTTTCGACCCCGTGGTGTCGTCGACCGAACTGCACGTGCGTGAAGACAACGTGTGGGTAGAGAACGGTTGCCTGACCGCGCCGGGCATGCTCGAAAACATAGCCCAGACGTGTGCAGCCCGCATAGGGTACATCAACCTAACCAGCGGCGAACCCGTGAAGATAGGCTTTATCGGTGCTATCCGCAACCTCACCGTTCACCGCACACCCCGTGTGGGCGAAACGTTGCATACCACCATCGTGGTGAAGAGCACCATTTTCCAAATGACCCTTGTGGACGCCTACATCAAATGCGGCGACGAAGTGCTGGCCGAGGGAGAAATGAAAATAGCCCTCAGCGACATCGAACCCTCCGGCCACTAAGCCTGAGCAAATATTGACATAGCATGAAAGAGTTGTCTGCCGAATTGGATTTCGACATACGTTTTAGCGAGGTGGACTCCATGAACATTGTGTGGCACGGGTCCTATCCGCTCTATTTTGAAGATGCACGCGAGGCCTTCGGCAGGAAATACGACCTGGGGTATCTGCGCATGTTTCATGAAGGCGTGTATGCTCCCCTCGTCGACCTGCGCTTCCAGTACAAGAAACCGCTGACCTACGGCATGCATCCGCGCATCAAAATCACCTATCGACCCACCGAGGCCGCCAAACTCATTTTCGACTACAAGATTTACAATCCCGAAGATGGCGTGGTGATGGCTACGGGCTACTCGGTGCAGGTGTTCATGGACCACGATTATCAACTCATGCTCTACAACCCTCCCTTCATCGAGGCTTGGAGAAAAAAATGGCTCGCTGAATGATTAAAGTCATAGCCGACAACATTCTCTCGCCCCTGGGGCTGACAACCCGGGACAATGTGGAAGCGGTGCATCAAGGCCTCTCGGCCCTACAACGCTATGTACAGCGGTGGCAACTGCCTGAACCGTTTGTGGCTTCGCTTTTCTCAGACGCTCAGTGGGCAGAACTGCAGGTGGAGGGCCTCACACGTTTTGAGTCAATCGTTGTGCAGTCGGTCAGCCGAGCCTTGCAAGGCGTAGATGTGCCCCTGACGGAGCGCACCTGCTTCATTCTGAGCACCACGAAGGCCAACGTGGAACACATAGCCTGCTGCGAGCCTGCTGAAACGCTGCCCGCCGAAGCGGCACAGCGCATTGCTGAGCACCTGGGCTTCAGCACGCAACCCCTGGTGGTGTGCAATGCCTGCACCTCGGGGGTGGTGGCACAAATAACAGCCATGCGTTTGCTGAGCAGCGGGTCCTACGACTACGCCGTGGTGTGTGGCGCCGATGTGCAGAGCCAATTTATCGTGTCGGGCTTCCAATCGCTCAAGTCTACCTCAGACGTGCCCTGCCGACCCTTCGACATCGAGAGGCTGGGGCTGAACCTGGGCGAGGCTGCCGCAACGCTGGTGCTGGCACGCTGCACGGAAGACAATGGCGAGGCGTGGTATCTGAACGCAGGGGCGATATACAACGATGCCCTGCACATCACCAACCCCTCACCCAAGGGCGTGGGTAGCACGCTGGCTTTGCAGTCAGTGCTGCAGCATACCTCAACCGAAGCCTTGGCCCTGGTCAATCTGCACGGCACGGCTACCATGTATAACGACCAGATGGAGTCGAAAGCCATCGAGGCGGCCGGCCTGTCGGCTGTGCCGGCCAATGCTCTGAAGGGCTATTACGGCCACACCATGGGAGCAGCGGGGGTGCTGGAAACCATACTCTCACTGCACCAGGTGGACAATGGCACGGTAGAAGGCACGCGTGGCTTCAGCGAAATGGGCGTGTCGGGCAAGGTGAACATTGCCGCCACGGCGCGCCCCGTAGCCCAAGGTGACGTGGTCAAACTCATCTCGGGCTTCGGCGGATGCAACGGCGCTGTACGCTATAGCCGCGAACCGCAGCACGCAGCCAGCGCTCCCCGCAGTTGGCACACGGCGCACAGCCTGACACTGACGCCCGACAGCCTTACCATAGACGGACACGAAGAAGCCGCCACCACCGCCGGCAGCCAGTGGCTTACACATTTATATAAGACACGCGTGGGAGACTATGCCAAGTACTACAAGATGGACGCCTTGTGCAAGCTCGGTTTCTTGGCCAGTGAGCTCCTGTTGCAGGCTGAGGACGAAGAACGCTTTGTAGAGCGTACGGACCGCGCCGTGGTGCTCTTCAACCACTCCTCGTCGATAGTAGCCGACAGGGAGTTTCAGAAGAGCATTGCCTCGGCCGATGACTTTTTCCCTTCACCCTCCGTCTTTGTGTACACCCTGCCCAACATCGTAACGGGCGAAATAGCCATACGCAACTGCTACCGCGGTGAAACGTCTTTCTACATTCTGCCACACCCTGACCACCCCATGATGCAGCAGGTTATCGAAACGACACTCTGCCACGCCGACACGCACAGCATGCTCTGCGGATGGGTGGAGGCCATGGATGCCGAACACTTCGAGGCCAGACTGCAACTTGTGATCAAGGATTAGAAAAAACATCAGTTACTCACTCATATCAAACACTTTCAAAACAATGGAAAACTTTATTTACGAACTGAAGAAGCAGATTATTGAAGTTCTTAATCTTGAGGATGTAACACCTGAAGAAATTGACAACGATGCGCCCCTCTTCGGCGAAGGACTTGGACTTGACTCCATCGATGCCCTCGAACTCATCGTACTCATAGAGAAAAACTACGGCATCAAACTTAAGGACCCCGCTGCCGGCAAGGAAATCTTCAAGTCGATTAACGTGATGGCCGACTACATCACCAAGAACAGAACGAAGTAAAGGTGGAACAACCCATTTACATCACTGGTGCCGGCATCATCTCAGCTATTGGTGTGGGCAAGGATGAAGTGCTGCACTCACTCCTCAAGGGCGAGAGCGGCATTGCTCCCCTTCGCCACCTCGACACCATACACAAGCATTTGCCCGCAGGCGAGGTGAAGTGGAGCGATGCGCAGATGCGCGAACATCTGGGACTTGACTCTGAGTTTCAGGCCAACCGCACGTCGCTCATGGGCTCGATAGCCTTGCGCGAAGCCCTTGACGATGCTGGCTTGCAGACCTCAGACTGTAGCGGCGCCTACTTTATTTCAGGCACGACCGTGGGTGGCATGGACTACACCGAACGCCACTATCTCGACATGGTGGAGCACGACGAACACCTTGCCTTGCTGCGTACGCATGAATGTGGTGCTACAAGCCATGCCATAGCCGATGCCATAGGCTTGAAGGAGGTGCACATCATGACGCCTTCAACTGCTTGCTCATCGGCCGCGAACGCCATCATTGTGGGGGCTAACCTCATCAAGACGGGACGCGCCGACTTGGTGATAGCTGGCGGAAGCGAAGCCCTCAGCAAATTCCACTACAATGGCTTTAACACGCTCATGATTCTCGACAGCCGGCAGTGCCGCCCCTTCGACGACACACGAGCCGGCCTGAACCTGGGCGAAGGGGCTGCTTATCTGGTGCTTGAGAGCGAACGCTCAGTAAGGGCACGCGGGGCACAGCCGCTCTTCCAAGTAGATGGCTATGGCAACAACTGTGATGCATACCACCAAACCGCCTCGTCGAACAACGGAGAAGGGGCCTATCTGGCCATGCGGGCTGCATTGGAGATGGCTGGCCTCCAGCCTGCCGACATCAGTTATGTGAACGCCCACGGCACTGGCACGCCCAACAACGACATCAGCGAGAGCCAGGCCTTGAAGCGCATCTTTGTCGACAATATGCCTGCTGTGTCGAGCACGAAGTCATTCACTGGCCACACCACATCGGCATCCGGTTCGCTGGAGGCCGTCATCTGCCTGCTGGCCCTGCAGCATAGTTTCCACCCCGCCAACCTCGGGTGGCAGCATCCCATGCCTGAGGGCATCATCCCTACGCTGGGTGCAATGGGGCAATGTATGCAGCATGTGATGTGCAACAGTTTCGGTTTCGGAGGCAACGATTCATCGCTCATCCTCTCGAAAGCGGACACGCAGCCTCACGCTGGCATCACAACCCCACTGTCCACCGTCTACGTGAAGGCTGTAAATGTGCACAAACCAGCCGACGGGCCAGTCGACATCACGCAGTTTGTGCCCAAAATGGAGGCACGCCGCATGTGCAAACTGCTCAAGTCGGCCATCTTTACCTCGCTCACGGCGCTCAAGCAGGCTGGCATTGACACCCCCGACGGCATTGTCACCGCTACGGAGTATGGTATGCTCGAGAACAGTGAGAAATTCCTCACACAGATGTGCTCCGAGGGTGAGGACTGCCTCAAGCCCACGCTCTTCATGCAGTCCACACACAACACCATCGGCGGTGCGCTGGGCATACTCCTGAAGTGTCACGGTTACAACATCACCTTCTCCGACGGTGCAGAATCATTGCGTTGCGCCCTGCTCGACGCACGACTGCAACTTGAGTTGGGCCGCGCACGGCACATGCTGGTGGGGTATCACAACGAACTCACCACATGTTTCGCCGACATGGAGCGCCGTCTGTATGGCCGCGAAACCACACCTGGCGAAACAAGCATTGTGCTGGTGCTGACCACGGAAGCGGAGGGCGCACAGTGTACGCTCGACGACCTTGACCTTGACACCCTCATCCATTCCTAAATAAGAGTATGTGGCGCTTACTCCTGCTCTCAATTGTGCAGAGCCTGCTGCTCGCTGGAGGGCAGGTTTTGCTCAAAATAGCCTTGGCTCGTATGCTGCCCTTCGGGTGGACGTGGAAGTTCTGGGGCCATTTCTTTGCCAACTGGCCATTTTTGGGTGCTGGCATCTGCTTCGGCCTGGGCTCGTTGCTGTGGATGTACATTCTTCGCGAATTCCCTTTGAGCATGGCCTACCCCATGGTCAGCATCAGCTACGTGTTCGGCATGCTGGCGGCCATCGTGTTCTTCAACGAGCACGTGGTGGCTCATCAATGGCTGGGTGTGGTACTCATCATGGCAGGCTGCTGCATGGTGGTGAAGTGAGAGGAACACACGCAAGCAGCATGCTGGCAATAGGATGCTCAGCCTTGCTACGTATTGAGCCGTAGAAAAGAAGTGGGTTGCAATCATTAGCTTCCACTACTTAAAGCGTATTATGGGTGTCCGGTAAACTTGTATGAGCGCCCCTATAAAAGACGGGTGCTCGGTAAACGCATTGAAGGCGTTGCCTCCGACGGGATGCCGTGGAAGAAAAATCCCCCGCCGTGGAAGAAAGTTCCCACGGCGTGGAAGAAAGTTCCCACGGCGGCCTGTTTCTACGGCGCGCCACCCCGCCGAAAATAGATGCTACGTAAATTCTTCAATCAACCAGACGCAGACCTGAACCATAGCTTGCCGAGGTATCTGAATCAGCTCCTCGATAAAGGGGTATGAAGGCATTTGCAAAGCAACCGAAACACATGATATGAAGAAACAATTCGTCCTAACCCTCCTGCTTACGCTGCTGTGTGCAACGGGTATGGCGCAGAAGCCTGTTACAGCTTTAGAACAAAAGCAGATGTTGGCCAAAATAGAGGCTTCGGCCAAGAGTATTCAGAGTCTGCAGTGCGATTTTACGCAGGAAAAACGACTCTCTCTGCTCAACGACAAAATGGTGTCGAAAGGCGTAATGCGCTTCAAGCGTCCTGACCGCCTGTACTGGCACTATAGCAGTCCCTACACTTATACGTTTGTCATCAACGGCACACAGGTGGCCATTACCTCGCACGAGAAGAAGCAGGTGATTGACGTGAAGCAGAATGCGCTGTTCCAGGAAATCGTGAAGATGATGATGAACAGCGTCACTGGCAAGTGCCTCACGGATAAAACGAGCTTCAGTGTGAAGATGTATCGGGACGGAGCCAACTGGCGCGCAGAGCTGACTCCTGTGAAGAAGCAGATGAAAAAGCTCTTCAGCACCATCACGCTACTCATCGATCCAGCCAAAGGTATGGTGCACACTGTGGTTATGAAAGAGCGCAGCGGTGATACAACCATCATACGTCTGAACAATATACGCAAGAATGTTACAGTCGACGAGAAGATTTTTCGCATCCGTTAGCCTACTATGCATGGTAGCCGCTGCGTCGGCGCAGGTAAGGGTGGGGCGCAGCATGATAGCCGCCGATTCATCGCGTTGCTACACAATGCAGCTCACTTTTCGCAATGCCGAGGTAAGTGGCATCTGTCTGCTCAAGGAGTGCAACGGTGGTCTGACTGGGGCGTTGATGAATGAATTCGGCATCAAGGCTTTCGATTTCACCTATCACAAAGGCAAGGTAAAGCTGGCGCACGTCATGTCGATGATGAACAAGTGGTACATACGTTACACCCTGCGCAAGGATTTGGCTTGTCTGCTGGCAGCCACAGCTCCGCAGCAGACCAAACGCCACGAGGTGCGCCTTGGCGACGATGGCAGCCTATGGCTCGAAAACAAGTCGCACCACATCACTTATTACTTTAAGCCCATAGAACAAGAATGATACTGCTGAACCACTTTTTCTGCATCACCGGTCACGACGAAGCGGCAGGGAAACAAATTTTCCACATCCGCTTGCAGGCCGATCACTTTGTATTCAAAGCACACTTTCCCGATGCCCCTATTGTGCCGGGTGTTTGCCAGGTTGGCATGGTGGGGGAGGTGCTTTCGCTGTACACGGGCAAGAAGCTGTGCCTTGCGTATGTGAAGAACATCAAATATCTGAAGACGATGCAGCCCACGGAAGCTACCGATTACGACCTCACGCTGCATGAGGTCGTGCCCGAGGGAAACGGCTACAAGGTGATAGCCACCTTCAGCACACCCGAGGCGGCCTATGCCAAACTCTCGCTGACCTTTGTCTCCGAGAGCGTCTGAACCATCACACTTCGCACCACACACCCGCTGTTTTATGTCACGTAACATCTGCATCATCATTCCCACCTACAACAATGCCGGCACCATTCTGCGCGTCATTGAGGACGTGAAGTCGCACGGCTTGCCCATCATTGTAGTGGACGACGGCTGCACCGACAACACGGCCGCTCTGCTGGCTGGTGTGGAGGACATCAGCGTGGTGAACTATGGCCCCAATCGCGGCAAGGGCTATGCCTTGAAAGCTGGCTTCAGGCACGCGTTGAACCAGGGTTACGACTACGCCATCACCCTTGATGCCGACGGGCAACATTTTGCAGCCGACATAACCAGACTGTTGCAAGCACATGCAGCACATCCCAATGCCCTGATTGTGGGAAGCCGCTCGCTGCAGGGCGAAAACATTCCAGGCAAAAACATATTTGCCAACAAGTTTTCCAATTTCTGGTTTACGGTGCAAACGTGGCAGCAACTGCCCGACACACAAACTGGCTACCGCCTCTATCCGTTGCACCACGTGGGCGGCCTCAAGGTGCTCACATCGCGCTACGAGGCCGAACTTGAAATGCTGGTGTTCTCTGCATGGAAGGGCGTACGGCTGCTACCAGTGAAGGTTGGCGTCTATTATCCACCAGCCGCCGAACGTGTGACGCACTTTCGCCCAGCCTACGACTTTTTCCGTATCAGCGTGCTCAACACCGTACTATGCTTCCTTGCTGTAGTCTACGGCTATCCCATGTTACTGTTTCACAGACTCTTCAAATGACACGTTTCATCCTATCCCTTTTCGATCGCCTGCATCAGCGTACATGGCTTGTATGGCTCATGACCATAGGAGTGGGAGCACTGTGTGTCTGGCTGGCCACCACACTGCACTATCAGGAAGACATTTCCTCATTCCTGCCGCTGGATAAGCAGACTGAAAAATACGCAGCTATTTACAACCAGCTGGGCGGACAGAACAAAGTGATTGTAGTGTTCGAGGAAACCGACACCACGCGCCAGGATGCCTCAGAGAGCCTGCAGCAAGCCATGCTCACCTATGGCGACCTGCTCACTGAACATGATACCACTGGCAGTGTGCGCAACCTGCAGGTTACGGTGGATGAAGAAAGCGTGATGCAGACGGTGCAGCACATTTGGCAGCACTACCCTCTATTGCTTACAGCCGACGACTACACGCACATCGACAGTCTGTTGGCCGACAGCACCTACATAGGCCGCACGATGGAGCAAAACCGCAGCATGCTGATGCTCCCTACGGCCGGTATGCTGAACCAAAGCATGCCTCTCGACCCGCTGCACCTGAGCATGCCTGCCGTTACGGCACTGCGTACGATGAACGCTACCGAAGGTTTCGACGTAGTGGATGGCTTCATATTCACCCGTGACGGACGCTGCGGACTGATATTCCTTGAGTCGCCCTATGGCATCAGCGAATCAGGCGAAAATGCCCAACTTGCCGCGCTGCTTGACTCAACCATTGCAACCTTTCACGCCCAATATCCGCAAAGCACGGTGCGCATATCGGCGGTAGGCGCACCCCTCATAGCCGTTACCAATGCACAGCAAATCAAGCACGACAGCATCGTTGCAGCCGTGTTGGCAGCGGTACTCATTCTGCTAGTGCTCTACATCGCCTTCCGCCGCCTTAGCGACATCGTGTGGATAGGCATCAGCATCGCCATGGGGTGGCTCTTGGCGTTGGGCTGCATGGCGCTGATTAAGGACAGCATCAGCATCATCGTGATAGGCATCGGCTCTGTCATCATAGGCATAGCCGCCAACTATCCCCTTCACTTCATCGACCATCTGAAACATGAACCCAACAAACGGGTCGCACTGAAAGACATGGTGCAGCCGCTCCTGATAGGCAACATCACGACGGTGAGCGCATTCCTGTGTCTGGTGGTGCTCGATGCGCAGGCCATTCGTGACCTTGGCTTGTTCGGATCGCTCATGCTGGCGGGCACCATTCTGTTTGTCCTTATTTGTCTGCCTGTGTTCATTAAGGCAAGGCGCCAAACGTCACACGCTGGCGCTCCCACTTGGCACCTTCCGTGCTTGGGGTGGGCAAAATGCCGCATGCGCTTCATGCCGCTTGTGCTTGCGCTCGTAACCTTGGTGCTGGGCTACTTCAGTCTGAACACCTCGTTCGATGCCGACATGCAGCACATCAGCTACATGACGCCAAGCCAGCGGTCCAACCTTAAACTGCTCACGCAAAGCATGGCGCGTCGCGACTCTGCCAGCCTGCTTTATGTGGTAGCCGAGGGACGCAATCTGGAGGAGGCGCTGCAAAGCAACGAACACCTGCTCAACGCGCTGCACGGTGCACCAGGCATCGAACAAATTGCAGGCATCGGCCGTTTTGTACCCTCAGAGAAGCAGCAACGCGAACGCATTGCCCGCTGGAACCAACTGTGGCAGCAACACCCACAGGCCGTTCCGCAACTTCGCAGCGAGGCCGCACAGCAAGCCTTCAGTGCCGAAGCCTTCACCCCCTTCTACACTCTGCAGGCACAGCCCCTGACGGTGATCTCTCCCGACTCAATGCTACACGCCTGCGGCATTTTGGCCAGCCAGTTTGTGCTCAACGAGGGCAATGAAGGCGTCAAGGTTGTGAACTATGTAACCATCAGCACTTCATCCTACCACGAAACCCGCCAATGGGTCGCCGCCCATTTACCGCAGGGAACCTATGCCTTCGACAGCACCGACATGAGCAGCCACCTGGTGCAGGTGTTGTCCGACTCGTTCAACTACATCGGCTTTGTATGCGGTTTTGTGGTCTTCTTCTTCCTTTGGCTTTCATTCTTCCGTCTTGAACTCAGCCTCCTGTCCTTCCTGCCGCTTGCAGTTAGTTGGATTTGGATATTAGGACTGATGGACCTTGCAGGCCTGCAGTTCAACATTGTCAACATCATTCTGGCCACCTTCATTTTCGGTCAGGGCGACGACTACACGATATTCATCACCGAAGGGCTGATAAATGAATATGCCTATGGTAAAAAAGCCCTGCATAATTACCGCAACAGTGCTGGGCTTTCGGCTCTCATCATGTTCATTGGTCTGGCTCCGCTTCTCATAGCGCGCCATCCCGCCATGCAATCGTTGGCGCAAGTAGCCCTTGTGGGCATGTTCACAGTGGTCCTCATGGCCTTCTACCTGCCGCCGCTTGTCTTTCGTTGGCTCACCACGAAAAAGGGCGTTGTGCGCGAATATCCCCTTACACTCAAGCGCATCCTCTATTCTCTCTACTCCTTTGCTGCTTTCCTGGTGGGTCTGCTATGTTGCACCCCTCTCATTTATCTGTATAAAATTGTGGTGAAGGAGCAGGCTCGCGTGAGCTACTTCATCCATTGCATACTCTGGCGCTTTGCCCGTTTCGTAATAAAGCACGTACCTGGCACACGGTTCAGCGTGGTGAACACGGTGGGTGAGGACTTCAAGCGCCCAGCGCTCATCATCTGCAACCACCAGTCGCAACTCGATCTCATGGCGGTGCTCTCGCTTTACCCAAAAATCACCATCCTTACCAAGGAATGGGTGTGGCAGAATCCCTTCTATGGGCGCATCATCCGGGCATCGGAGTTCTACCCCGTAACGAATGGCGTGAACCAATACGTAGAGGGTATGCGCAGCATGGTGCAGCGCGGTTACAGCATTGTGGTTTTCCCTGAGGGCACGCGTTCCGCGGGCGGCATTCTGCGCTTTCACAAGGGCGCCTTCATGCTGGCACAGGAACTCGGGCTGGACATTCTGCCCCTCCACCTGCACGGCTTCAACGACGTCCTCCCGCGCCACGACTTCATGCTGCGCGAAGGCAGCATGACCATGGAGATAGGAGAGCGCATGCCAGCCGCCCAGGCAGCATCTATGGAGTGTATGGCTCTGCGCAAGCACTTCCACAAACTCTATGTCAGCCACTTTGCCGACATGTGCCGGCGCTATGGCAACGCCGCCTACTTCGTGCCCCAAGTCAAGTACAAATATATGTATAAGGGCCCCCGTGTCGAACGCCGTGCCTGGCGCACGCTCCGCGACCTGAAGGCTATCTCCCGCATCGTCGACCTGGATTGTGGCAGCGTAGAGAGTTACACATTTGAGGGAGCCGAATGCGGACAAGGCGAAGTGCCTCTGATTTTCGCCAAAGTCCATCCCAATGTCGAGGTATATGCCTATTTCGACAATGAAGACGACTACCTCGTAGCGTCCAACTTACAGGGCAACCCCAACAATCTGCATCTGTGCATGGCTGAACCGCAGCCCGCTTGGATGCTTCAAGGATAGTAGAATAACATGAAAGTAATCATCATCGGGAGTGGTCTGGGTGGCTTGTCGTGCGGTGCCCTGCTTGCCAAAAACGGATTCGAGGTTACAGTGCTCGAAAAGGAGCCTGTAATCGGAGGATGCCTGCAATGCTTTATGCGGCGAGGGGCAAAATTCGAGACGGGCATGCACTTTATCGGCAGTGCAGCCAGAGGCCAGACGCTGCATAAAATGATGCATTACCTTGAGATAGCCGACAAACTGACGCTCAGTCCACTCAACGCCGACGGCTATGATGTGGTAGGTATTGCTGGGGAGCGCTTCCCCTACGCCATGGGGCGGCACGCCTTTGTGGAGCAGCTGGCAGCCCGTTTCCCCCACCAGCGTGAATGCCTCGAGCGCTACTTCGACCTTGTGGAACTCGTGTCATCGGCATCCACCATACACTCGTTGGGCAAAACGTTGGGCAACGATGCCGTGAGCATGGAGTATATGCTGCGCAGCATCAACGAGGTGGTAAGCAGCGTGGTGAGCGACCCTCTGCTCCAGAAGGTGCTTGTGGGCAACCAGCCCCTCTACGCAGGCGAATGGAACAAGACGCCCTTTGCCACCCATGCCTTCATCATGGACTTCTACAACCAGAGTTCCTTCCGCGTGGTTGGTGGCAGCGATGCCATTGCCCATGCCCTGCACAACACCATCAAGCGATACGGAGGCCGTGTGCTGACCCGCCATCAAGCCACGCACATCGCCTGTTCCGACACTCGGGCCACAGGCGTCGAGGTCAACCACCAACTGATGCTCGAGGCCGACTATGTCATTTCCACCCTCCATCCACAACGCACACTCGAGCTGCTCAACACACCGCTACTGCGCCCCATTTTCATCAAGCGCATCAGCGAGATAGAGAACACCGTGGGCTGCTTCACCGTGTATATGGAGTTCAAGGAAGGGCAGATGCCCTACATGAACAACAATTTCTACGGCTACAACGACGGCACGCCGTGGCATTGCGAGCAATATGACGAGCAAACCTGGCCCAAGGGCTACATGTATATGCACCTGTGCCACGAAGACGGTGCACGCTTTGCTAAAACTGGCGAGATATTGTGCTACATGTGGATGAAAGACGTGGCACGCTGGATCGGAACACAGCGCGGACAGCGCGGACAGGACTACGAGGACTTCAAACGACGCAAGGCCGAAAAACTCATTGACAGCGTAGACCGCGCATGCCCCGGACTGCGTCAGGCCATCAAGCATTACTACACCTCTACGCCACTCACCTATTTAGATTACACAGGCACGTCCGAGGGATCCATGTATGGAGTAGCGCGCAACATTTACAAAGGGCCGGCTGGCCGTGTGCCACATCGCACAAGGGTGCCCAACCTCTTTCTGGCAGGACAAAACACCAACTCGCACGGTATGCTGGGCGTTATGGTAGGCACACTCCTCACTTGCGCTGAATTTGTGCCGGCCGAACGCCTGTTCCAACAAATTAACGCAGAACAGTCATGAAACAACACATCGTAATCATAGGCGGTGGCGTGGGCGGGCTTTTCACAGGAGCCTTCCTTTCGAAAGAAGGATACCGCGTCACAGTGCTTGAGAAGAACCACAATGTGGGCGGAGGGCTGCAGTGCTTCCAGCGTCATGGCGAGAGTTTCGAAACAGGCATGCACATTCTGGGAGGCTTTCAGCCCGGCGGCAGTCTCAGTAAAATATGCCATTACCTTGGCATACTGCCCGAGCTCAACATCCGCCCCACCGACAACGATGCCATCGACTCCATCACCTACCGTTGCGATGGCACCACCTACCGCATACCACGAGGCCGCGCGGCCTTCACCGCCTACCTCACGCAAGCCTTCCCTGCCGAGCGCGAAGGCATCCTGCGCTACTTGCACGAACTCTACGCCATAACCGAGGAGGTCAACCTCTACCACCTACGCCGTGGCGACGATCAGATAACCAGGCATTCGGCCAACTTCATCATGCCAGCCGATGCCTTCATAGCCAAGCACATCACCAATTCCCGTTTGCGCGATTTGCTGGCCTACATGAGTCCCATGTACGGCGGCGTGGCAGGCCACACACCAGCCTACGTGCATGCCCTCATCAACGTGCTCTACATCGAAGGCTCAAGCCAGTTCGCTGGCGGCTCCACCCAGTTGGCCGATGCCCTGTGCCACCTCATCGAAGCCCATGGCGGCAGCATTGTGGCGGGCGATGCCGTCACCAGCATACAGGTCGTCGACCGTATGGTGCAGAGCGTCCTGACGCAGCAGGGGCGCGAATATACTGCCGACTGGTACATCTCCGATGTGCACCCTTGCACCCTCTTCTCGCTCACGGGCGACAAAGCCTTCCCCAAAGCCTATCGCACCCGTTTGCAGACACTGCCCAATTCATACTCCTGTTTCACCGTCTACATCAAGTTCAAGCCCGAGAGCCATCCCTATGTGAACCATCCCCAGTATTATCAGGACTGCGAGGGCACCGTGTGGCATCTCTGCCCCGACACCGACGACCGTTGGCCCACAGGGCTTATGTGCATCACCCCACCAGCCAGAGAGCAAGGCAAGTGGGCATCGCGCATGGTAGTCAACTGCATAATGTCGTTTGACGATGTACGCCAGTGGGAGGCCACCACCGTGGGGCACCGCGGAGCCGACTACGAAGCGTGGAAGGAGAACCGCAAGCAGCGCGTGCTGCACAAGTTAGAGGAGTTCATGCCCGGCACACTTTCGCACATCGACTTCTGCCTGGCCTCATCGCCCCTCACCATTCGCGACTACTTTGGCACCAAGAACGGCGCGCTCTACGGTTTCATGCGCAACAGCCAGGACTTCATGCGTTCGCAAATCACCATCGGCACCAAGGTGCGCAACCTGCTCCTCACGGGCCAGAACGTCAACCTCCACGGCATCTGCGGCGTGCCCCTCACAGCTATCGAGGTCACTGAGGCACTCGTAGGCCGCGGCGTGGTCGTCGACAAAATCAACCAGGCCTACACCACCTTCGAGCCCCAACCCTGAATCAGACTAAGTTCCCCACGGAACAAAAGAGAAAAAATCATCATACATAATACAGTTGCTTATGAACGACAACACCATTAAAATGAAGCTTATCTATCCCAAATGGAAGAAGCTTCCCGGACAAACCACGTTCAACTTGCCGCCTCACGGGCCCATAGCCTTTGCTGCTTGCCTTCCGGAGTACGTCGATGTTTCCTTCTGCGATGAAAACGTAGAGGAATTAGACTTCAATGAGGAATGCGACATCGTGGCTATTTCCTCCATGTTGTCTACGCAAATCAAGCGTGCATGGCAAATTGCCGACGAGTATCACCGTCGTGGCAAACAAGTAATAGGTGGCGGCATCTCATGCATGCTGCACGCCGAAGAGTGCATGGAGCACTACGACGCCGTCTTCCTTGGCGAGGCCGAGGGACGCATGGAGCAAGTGCTCGACGACTGGCGCAATGGCCAACTCAAAAAGGTCTACAATTACATGGGGCAGCAGCCACCCATCGAGAGTGTAGGCCCCGGCCGCCGCGACCTTTACAAGCGCGACCTCTACAACCACAAGGGCGTACCCATGGTCGACCTCTTCCATGCCAGCCGCGGTTGCCGCTTCAGCTGCTACCCCTGCGCAGTGAGCTATTTGGGAGGCCGCAAGTTCCGTCCGCGCCCCATCGACAAGGTCGTCGAAGACATGGCTCAAATCGACAACAACCGACTCTTCATTGTCGACAATTCACTCGCACAGGACAAAGAGTGGGAGCGCGAACTCTTCAAGGCCATCGCACCACTTAAGAAAAAGTGGATTAGCCACACCATCGAGGACGACCCCGAAATTCTCGACCTCGCCGCCAAGGCCGGCGCATGGTACGTATATCAGGCCATCTACGACACCTCCGACTACATCAAGCAGCGCGTCAAGCGCTACCACGACTACGGCATTGGCGTCGAAGGCACCATACTTCTCGGCCTCGACAACCAGACCGTCGACGACTGCAAGCGCCTCATCGACTTCCTGGGTGAAATCGACCTCGACCTCGCCGAGTTCACCATCATGACACCCTTCCCCCACACCAAGCCCTTCGACGACATGAAGCGACAGGGCCGCATCTTCGACTTCGACTGGGACCATTACAACGCCGGACAAGTAGTGTTCCAGCCCAAGCAGATGACACCCGAGCAGCTACAGGACGTCTACGATTATGCTTGGAAAACATTCTATAAGGACGAAACCCAGGAGTCAAAGATGTTCCGACTCTTCTGCAACGTCGCCATGCGCGAAATGGAAGAAGGCACCTACCGTCCTCGCGACCGCCGTCTTATCAACAAGTCCTTTGGGCGCGACGTCAACCGCAAGGTGCGCAACGTCAACCAGTAAGAATCATCCCGCCAGCCGCCTCATCCGTCATCTTTGCCGGGTGAGGCGGACTGCAGCCCTGCTTTCACACCCTAAACCATACCAACGATGAAAGTCTCAAAAGAGTACTACGACGAAGTTTTCAACTTTAAGGGAGAATGGGATATGCCCTCCTCCTGCGGCCTCAAAATACGCCAGCATGAAGGTAAAACCTATATCATTGTCACCGAACTCTATCAAGACAATCCAGGCTCCAGCGTAACCTACGCCGCCAAGTACCTTGCCGACCAAATTTGCGAAGCCAAGGGCCTCAACCTTCCCGACTGCGTCTACATCGAGTGCACCCCCAACACCAACTCCAAACTCTCATTCTACGACGAGGAGTACTTCTCGGTCGACTTCAGCGGCAGCGAACCCAAGTACACACTCCTCTCGGTCGAAGAGGTAAAAAACATGCTGAAATAATCATCCGCTTTCCCGCTCCTGTCCATGACCTCCCTGCGCACCCTTCTGCTCCTCCTGGCCTCTCTTTGCATCGCCCTGCCCAGCCCCCTCGCAGCCCAGCAAGCCAAGTTCCGCATTTGGCAGCACACCTCCGTACACAACCGTTCGGTCACGCTCGAGCCCTTCCTGCCGGCCGAAAACCGTTGGGGAGGCATGGCCGTCATCGTCTGTCCCGGTGGCAGTTATTGCTGGCACGACTACGAAACTGAAGGACGCCTCGTGGCCTCGTGGCTGCAGAGCGAAGGCATCGCAGCCTTTGTGCTCAACTACCGTGTGCAGGGCATCTTCCCCTACATCTTTCACACACGTGCCCTCTTCGGTGGCCACAAGCACCCCGACATGATCAGCGACCTGCAGCGCGCCCTGCAGTTGCTGCGCGAGAATGCCGACCACTACGGCATCTCCCCCGACCGCATCGGTGCCATGGGCTTCTCGGCAGGCGGTCACCTCGTCATGAGCGGCGCCTGCTTCTGGCAAACGGATTTTCTGGCACCCTTGGGCATCCAGCACACCACCTCCCTCCGGCCCTACTTCGTGGCCCCCATCTATCCCGTCGTGTCCATGTCGCATGCCAGTACCCACCGCCGTTCGCGCCGCGCCTTGCTGGGCGAATGGGGCAAGCGCCGCCGTGCCCTGCGCGACTCACTCTCACTCGAAAAGCAAGTGCCTGCCGACTGTCCTCCCGTCTTTCTGGTCAACTGTAAAGACGACCCCATTGTCGACTATCGCAACAGCGAACTGCTCGACGCAGCCCTGACACGCTCCCAAGTGCCCCATCTGTACATACAGTACGCCACAGGTGGCCACGGTTTCGGAGCGTCCGACGTGAAGGGCACACCCGAGTGCAGGCAATGGCGAGCAGCCTTCCTTCAATGGCTTAAAACACTCCACTAACCCTATCATGAGAAACACCCAATTCGACGACATCCGCCCCTTCTACGAGGACGAAATCCCCGCCGCCATGGAGCGCATAGCCAACAACCCCTCCTTCCCCCTGTTGGCATCCTACGTCTATCCTCACGCCGACCTCGAAGCCGTACGCCAGCAAATTCGCTCCTACCGCACCATACGCGACTTCCAGCTCGAGGTCATGCGCTGCGTCAACGAGCAGGTCATTGCCCGCAGCACCACAGGCTTCACCTACAGCGGCCTCGAGCGCCTCAGTCCCCAGCAGCAATACATGTTCGTGTCCAACCACCGCGACATCATGCTCGACGCCTGCCTCCTGCAGTATGCCCTCTACCAGCAGGGACACGAAACCTCCGAAATCACCTTCGGCGCCAACCTCATGCAGGGGCAGCTCGTCACCGACATTGGCCGAGCCAACAAGATGTTCCGTGTCGAAAGGCCTGGCATGAGCCCGCGTGAGTTCTACAAATGCTCCCTACACCTCAGCCAATACATGCGCTACACCATTACCGAAAAGAAACAATCAATATGGATAGCGCAGCGCAACGGACGCACCAAGGACGGATGCGACCGCACCGACCAGGGCATCATCAAGATGTTCGGCATGAGCTGCCCCGACAACAAAATCAAAGCCCTCGAAGAGCTGCACATCGTGCCCGTGAGCATCAGCTACGAGTGGGAGTCGTGCGACATTCTCAAGGCCCTCGAACGCTACCAGAGCCGAAGCGAAAAGTACATCAAAAAGCCTAACGAAGACCTCAACAGCATACTCACAGGCATCATGCAGCCCAAGGGACGCGTGCACATCGCTTTCTGCGAACCCCTGACACATGCCGACCTCATGGCCTTCGACCACTACACAGCCAGCGAGTACCACCGCCAAGTAGCACATCTCCTCGACCAGCGCATCTGCGCGGCCTACCGCCTCACCCCCAACAACTACATAGCCCACGACCTCCGATTTGGCAAAACAGAGTACGCCGCCCACTACACCACCGAGGAGAAAGAAGCCTTCATGCAACACCTACACCGCCTCGACGACTACGCCGAACTCTGCGACATGGAGCAACTTACCGACATCCTGCTCGGCATCTACGCCAACCCCATCGACTCAAAAGCACAGATGCGCTAAGCACCGCCCATCCCAGGCCGGTCATTCATACTGCATTATCACACACCAACAACTACTAAGATGAGAGAAGAAATCAAACAGACGCTCGAAGAATGCCTTCCCATTGTGGACCTCGAAAGCGATTTCCTTTTCAGCGAACTCGACTCGCTGAGCATCACCACCATACTCATGGTGCTTTCTGAAAAATACGGCATCACGCTCGAATCAAAGGACGCTACACCGCGCAATTTCCAGTCGCTCGACAGCATTGTGCGCATGGTGCAGAGCAAACTGTCATGACCATGACGCTCGAAACCTTTCTGCAGCAGCATGCCCTTGCACAGCCCTCCAAGGTGGCTGTCGTGTGTGGCCAGAGCAGGCTCACCTATGCCGAGTTGTTTAGCCTCACACAGCAGCGGGCCCACGAGTTGCGCAGCAGCGGGCTCACACCGGGGCAGGTGCATCTGTTTCGGGCTTCGCAGGATGCCGCCTTCCTCTGCACCTACTTCGCTACCCACATGCTCGGGGCGGTGGCTGCACCCCTCGAGCGCGACATTCCCCAGCAGCGCATCGACGACCTGCAGGCCCTCTGCCACACCGCCACACTGCCACAGGGGGCGGCCGACGTGCTCTTCACCACAGGCACCACAGGGCAGTCAAAGGGCGTCATCATCAGTCACGACACCATCGTGGCCGAGGCCGAAAACCTGGCCGAGTCGCAAGGCTTCTCAGCCGACACCGTGTTCATCATCAGCGGACCGCTCAACCACATCGGCAGCCTCTCCAAAATCTTCCCCGTCATCATGCTCGGCGGCACCCTCATCATCACTGAGGGCATGAAGAATGTCGATGCCTTCTTCCAGGCCCTCGACTATCCCGACGGACGCCTTGCCACCTTCCTCGTGCCGGCCAACATACGCATACTCATGCAGCTGGGCGGTGCACGCATTGCCACCTACGCACGCCGCCTCGACTTCATCGAAACGGGGGCCGCACCCATGGCACAGTCTGACATGGAGGAACTCTGCCGCCTGCTCCCCCACACGCGGCTCTACAACACCTACGCATCCACCGAAACCGGCATCATTGCCACCTACAACTTCAACAGTGCCGAGTGCATTGCCGGCTGCCTGGGCAAGGCCATGAAGCACGCACGCTTCTTCATCACTCCCGAGGGCATGGTGGCCTGCCAGGGCCGCACCCTCATGATGGGCTATCTGGGCGATGCTGAGCAAACGGCACGCATTCTACACGACGACACCCTCTTCACCTCCGACTGCGGCTACATCGACAAACAAGGGCGATTGCGCCTTACAGGGCGCTCGGGCGACATCATCAACATCGGTGGCTACAAGGTCAACCCCGCCGAAGTGGAAAATGCAGCCCTCGCCCACGCCTCGGTCAAGGACTGCATCTGCGTGCCTACGCAGCACCCCGTCATTGGCACCGTGCTCAAGCTGCACGTCGTGCTCCACTCAGAACACACGCTCAACAAACGTGAACTGGCGAAGCACATAGCACAATCGCTCGAACGCTACAAAGTGCCACACTACTACGAAGAGGCCGACAGCATACGCCGCACCTACAACGGCAAACTCGACCGAAAAGCCTATCAGTAGCACCTTCAGCTTCCGGCCCTACGGCGAGGCACAACAATCAAAAACCTCACAGCACGATGTGTTTCACACACCACATGCTGTGAGGTTTGTTCGTTGCGCAGAGGACGGAATTGACCTTGCCGCTGACAGCCTGCCATTGCCTCATGTTCTATTGGTTCTTAATGGTCGTTTCTGGTAAGTCCCATTCCACAGTAAAAGCTGCTGCGCCGGCCCCGCCAAAACGAGATGCTACGTAAAAAATATCACGTCGTACGTAAAAAAAATCACGTCGTACG